>MDTC01038001.1_pt1 | contig 55647 bp, 53 predicted proteins | sample 811181 | NCBI WGS metagenome assembly MDTC01 (sample SAMN05326644, study PRJNA326480) | marine metagenome | isolation source: seawater | place: Pacific Ocean: North | collected 2011 | reverse complement strand
CGAGGACACTCTCAGTGGCGACATTCCCGAGACGGTGTTTGTCATGTTCCAGATGACCTTTGCGATTATTACCCCGGCGCTGATCGTCGGCGGTTTTGCGGAACGCATTCGCTTCTCCGCAGTGATGATGTTTTCGGCGCTTTGGTTGCTGGCGGTTTACGCCCCGGTTACTCACTGGGTCTGGGGTGGTGGTTGGCTGGGGCAGATGGGCTTGCTCGATTTTGCCGGTGGCACTGTTGTCCATATTACCGCAGGTGTTGCGGCACTGGTTGCCGCTATGGTGCTTGGGCCGCGTAATGGCTTCGGCCAAATGGCCTTGCCACCGCACAATCTAACCATGACCTTCACCGGGGCTGGCATGCTGTGGGTTGGCTGGTTTGGTTTCAATGCCGGCAGTGCACTGGCCGCCAACGGGGATGCAGGCATGGCCATGCTGGTCACCCACCTCTCGGCAGCCACTGGCTGTTTGACCTGGTCGTTTATTGAATGGCTGCGCTTTGGCAAGCCCAGCGCGCTGGGCGCTGTCACCGGAATGGTGGCGGGGCTTGGCACCATCACACCTGCGTCGGGCTATGTGGGGCCAGCAGGTGCGGTCGTGATCGGTCTTAGTGCGGGCATCGTCTGCTTCTATTGTACCCTTTGGCTCAAGCAAGTCCTGAAAATTGATGATTCGCTGGATGTATTTCCGGTACACGGTGTTGGCGGTATTCTCGGTACTTTCCTGGCGGGGATTTTTGCCAGCGCGGAGCTTGGCGTATTCAGCGGTCAGGGTCTGGCAGACGGCGTCAGCATCGCTCAGCAGTTGAAGGTGCAGTTGATTGGTATTGGCGCCACGCTGGCCTATACGGCAATTATCAGCTTTATCTTGTTTAAACTGGTGGACGTTGTCATCGGTTTGCGTGTCAGCGCTGACGAAGAATCGGAAGGTCTGGACCTGACAGGCCATAACGAGGTGGGGTACGATCTTTAAGTCGTCATCTGCATCGTTGAGAGCCCGGCGTTTGCCGGGCTTTTTGTTTCTGGAGCCCTGAATGCGAGCGTTTATTCTGTATGGCACTTCAGCCTGCCACCTCTGTGAATTGGCGGAGGCGGTGCTGGCCAATGTGCTGGCTGTGCAGCCAGACTGGCAGATTGAACTGATTGATATTGCTGATCGCGACGAGTGGATTGCGCAGTACGGAACGCGAATTCCGATATTCGCCGAGGGAGAGCGTGAGCTCGACTGGCCCTTTGATGAGGCTGCCGTGCTGGCCTTTGCCGGAGATGCGTTGTGAACGTGTCCGCATTGTGGCGTTACCCAGTGAAATCGCTGACTGGAAACAGTGAGCGGACGATGACGCTGGATCGACGGGGACCGGCAGGTGATCGTCGCTGGATGCTGGTGGATGAGCGGGGGCATTTTCTGACCCAACGGCAATTGCCGTCAATGTGTCGGCTTCACGCCGAGGAGCAGGCTGGCGGCGTGTTGCTGCGTCATCTCGACCGCGGTGAGAGCATCTGGCTTGAGAAGCCCTGCGGAGCTAAGCCCGTGCGAGTGGTGGTGTGGGAGGATAGCTGTGAGGCCTTGGATGCGGGGGAGGCCGCCGCGCAACGTCTGTCGGCATGGTTGGGGCAGCCGGTGAGACTCTGCTATCAGCCCGACGACAGTGAGCGACAGATTGACTTGACCTATGCGCGAGCGGGTGATCAGCTCAGTTTTGCCGATGGTTTTCCGTTTCTGCTTTGCACCGAAGCGAGTTTGCGGCTGTTGGAAGGCGCCTATGGTGATGTCCTGGCAATGCAGCGGTTCAGGCCCAATATTGTGGTCGCCGGGAAAACCCCGTTTGCTGAGTTGACGTGGCGCCGCTTGCGTATTGGTGATGTGGACTTCGACGTGGTCAAACCCTGCACGCGCTGCGTGATTCCCAGTCTCGATCCGAGAACCGGTGAGCGGCAGCGGGCAGTGTCACTGCTACTGCGCGACCATTGTAAACACGAGGACAAGATCGTCTTTGGTCAGAACCTGATTCACCGCAGCCTTGGCGAGATTCGCTGCGGTGATCCGGTTAGCGTTCTGGCGTAATCCAGGGCTCAGTTGAACTCGTCAACAGGACTGATACGGCGCTCGTGATTAGCCAGAATGGGCTTGGAAAGTTCCAGCTTTTCGCCGTACACCACACTGAATGCCAGCACATTCTTAATGTAGTCGCGGGTTTCGCCATAGGGCAGGTTTTCTATCCAGATGTCTGCCGGCATGTTGCCATTCTGGCGCATCAACACCCTTTCAACCCTCGAAGGACCGGCGTTGTACGCTGCGGTAGCCAAAATTCGATTTCCGCTGAAGCGCTTGAGTAGTTGACCAAGATAAAAGCCACCCATCGCGATATTGGTATCGGCGTCGAGCAGTTCGCTGCGTGAGGGTGTCGGTCGGCCCATCTGCCTGGCCAGTGTGCGTGCGGTGCCGGGCATAATTTGCATGACGCCGCGCGCACCAACGGGAGATCGCGCATCCTCGGCAAAAGCACTTTCCTGTCTGGCAATTGCATAAATCCATTTAGGATCAATTTCTTCGCGTGCTGCGGTTTGCATGAACTGCTCGCGATAGGCCATCGGGAAACGCAGCTCCAGGTCGTCCCATTCCCCCGCGCGAATAGCCGTGACAATAGCCTGGTGAGGCCACTGCCATTCCAGGGCTAATTGCCCCGCGGCGATTTTTTCGGCGGTATTGAGGCTGCGCATGGCGTAGTTCCATTCCAGTCTTGCCGTGTTCAGTTCACCCTGCCAGAACAGCTCTCGAGCGCGGATAACAGCGCTGTGCTGCCGGACTTCATCCAGCAGAGCGACATCCAGATTGCGGCGCTCCCCGAGCCGGTACTGCTGGTTGAGCAAATCGGCCGCCATGAAGCTGTAGTAGCCTCGCTGCGTAGCGAGGGTTCGCAGTATCTGGCTGGCATTTTCGGTCAGTCGTTGCTGTTTTTCCGTTTCGGCTCTGGCCCACCAGTATTGCCAATCAGGTTCAGCGCGCAGCTTGGCAGGCAGCAGGGCGATAAAGCGTTGAGCCGCTTCCCAGTCTCGGTCTTTCAGGGCGAGACGAATACGCCATTCGGTAAGGTAGGGATCTTCAAATGCAGGGTCATTTGCATTGATCCAGTCGCGGGCATAGTCCATGTCGCCGGCAATAATCTGCCGGGCAAACGCATCGCGAAGGGCGTAGTTTTGCTCGTTAGTAAAACCCAGCTCCCGATCAAGCTGGTGCCAAAGCGTATTGGCTTCTTCGAACTTGTTCTTGGCCAGGCGGCGCAGGCTCAGCAGCGCAAGGCGGCGGTTGTCATCCGTCGGCGCCATAGTAAAACCGCGTTGGTAAAGCAGGGCCGGGTTCTCTAATAGCTGGATTTCAGCGTCGCTACCGGGAACTTTGCGTAAAAGGTAAATAGCGAGGCTGTGCTGCCCGGCTTCAATGGCAAGCTGTGCGCGCTGCCAATGTTGTCGCCGGTATTCGGCGGTGGACAGGCTGCTCAGCCATTGTTCTAGGGCGGGGTCGCAGGCGTCGGGGAGGGAACGGCCGGTTTGCCAGAGGGCTTCCGTTTCTGCGTTGGCGGTGCGGGTATCTCCTTGCTTGTATAGGGCGCGCAGGTAATCGCAGCGCATAAACGACGGCGGATCCTGTCGGTAGTAGCGAACAAACTGTGCCCACTCACCGCGACGGCGGAGCTGGTAGAGCCAGGCAATACGAATGCGTTGACCAACAATCGTGTCGCGGTACTGCTGGAGGTAAACGTCGATAGTGCCGTGGGAGAGCTCGCTGATCTGTGCTTTGATCAGTTCCAGTTCCAGATAAGGGTAGAGGGCATATTGGTGCAATGCCGGGAGCAGGGCTTCTGCCTGCTCGCTGCGGCCGCGACTGATATTCTCCATGGCTTCGCGGTATAATTGCCGCTCCTTCGCCAGACTTTCAGCGTCGGCATGGGCCAGCGGCACTGCGACATAACACAGCGCAATGCTGAAGATTGTCGACAAGCAGGCGCGAATGATCATCCTTTTAACCCTGTAGGCGTGCAAAAACGTTCGGTTGATCCGATTCTCAAGACTAATATCCACGGAATTCACTATATGCCTTTACTCCGCGGCACTCAATTGCAGCACAGCATTGGGCAGCAGATTGTGCTCGACAACGCAGAAATCCAACTCGATGCCGGTGACCGGGTCTGCCTGCTGGGACGCAACGGCAGCGGTAAATCTACCTTACTGCGAATGATAGATGGCAGTTTAGCGCCGGATTCGGGAGAACTCTGGCGCCAGCCGGGCATTCGCATCGCGCGGATGGAGCAAAATCTGGATTTTGCCTCGGCGGATGACAGTGTTTACGACGTGGTCGCGGACGGTCTCGCAGAAATTGGTGGCCTGCTGAAGCGCTACCACCACCTCACGCTTCAGGAAATGGATGAGGCTGCACTTCGCGAGCTGGAGAGTCTGCAAAAGCAAATTGAGACGCTCGATGGCTGGCGTTTTCAGCAGCGTATTGAGTCCACCTTAAGCCGCTTGGAGTTGGCGCCTGAACTGGCCATTTCCTCGCTGTCGGGAGGCTGGCTGCGGCGGGTATCGCTGGCACGTGCCCTGGTTGGCGAGCCGGATATTCTGCTGTTGGACGAACCCACGAACCACCTGGATGTAGAGGGAATCCTCTGGCTGGAGCAATGTGTGCGGGGTTTTGCCGGTTGTGTTCTGTTTGTGACGCACGACCGGGCGCTGATCGAATCGCTGGCGAATCGTATAATTGAACTGGATCGCGGAGCACTGAAAAACTATCCCGGCAGTTATCAGCGTTATCTGGAGCAGCGCGAGCACGACCTAGCGGTGGAGGTTGAGCAAAACGCGCTGTTCGATAAGCGCTTGGCTCAGGAGGAAACCTGGATTCGGCAGGGTATCAAGGCCCGCCGCACTCGCAACGAGGGTCGAGTCCGCGCTCTGGAACAGATGCGCCGCGAGCGCGCCCAACGCCGGGAGCAGCAGGGACAGGCGAGCCTGACGGTGAATGTCGGCAACCAGACGGGAAAAATGGTTGCCGAGTTAACGGATGTCAGTTATCGGGTTGCCGACAAAACGCTGGTTAAAAACTTTAACCTGCTGATTAGTCGCGGCGACAAGCTGGCATTGATTGGGCCTAACGGCGCTGGAAAAACGACCCTGCTTCGGCTGATCCTCGGTGAGCTGGCGCCTCAGGAGGGGAGTGTGCGTCAGGGCAGTAATCTCCAGGTGGCTTACTTTGATCAGCTGCGGGATCGGCTGGATCCGGATGCGCGTGTTGTGGATATCGTCGGCCAGGGTCGCGAATCGGTCACGATCAATGGGCGGGATCGCCACATTATGTCTTATCTCGGCGACTTCCTGTTTTCACCGGAACGCGCCCGCAGTCATTTCGGTGTGCTGTCGGGCGGCGAACGCGCCCGAGTGCAGCTGGCCTGCCTGTTTACTCAGCCGGCTAACGTACTGGTGATGGATGAGCCGACCAACGATCTGGATATGGAAACACTGGAGCTGCTGGAAAGCCTGCTGGTGGAGTTTTCTGGCACCGTCTTGCTGGTCAGCCACGACCGAGCCTTTGTCGACAGCGTGGCGAGCAGTTGTTTGTTGTTTGAAGGCAATGGCCAGGTCAGTGAGCACATCGGCGGTTACCGGGAAGTCGCTGCGTATCAGGCCAGGCAGGCCAAACAGCAACTGGGCACTGAAAAGAGCGCGGTGTCTGAGCAGAGCAGTACTGGTCCCAGGGCAGACGCGCCGGTAAAGACCGCGCCACGCAAGAAGTTGAGTTATAAAGATCAGCGGGAGTTGGATGCCTTACCAGAGCGTATTGAGACGCTGGAGGCGGAGTTGGAGTCGCTGGCAGAACTCAGCGCAAGTGCTGAGTTTTACCAGCAGGATGCCGATAGCATTGCCGATACCATGGCAAAGATGACCGCTTTGCAGGAAGAGCTGGACAGCAGCATGGAGCGCTGGTTAGCGCTCTCTGAATAAGCCGCTAGTCGTGCTCGCTACTGACGCGCACTGCGAGCACGTCGCATTTGGCGCCGTGTAGCACCGCATTGGCGGTGGACCCCAGCAGAAGTGCCAGTCCTTTGCGGCCGTGACTGCCGACAATAATCAGATCGCAGTCGAGCTCTTTGCACAGGTCGTGAATCTGGGCCTCGGGACGCCCGGTCAGCAGGTGAATCTTGTCGTCGGGGATGTCAAACTGCCCGGCGTATTTTTTCAGTGTCTCTTCGGCCTGTTGTTGAAGCTCTTCCTGAATGCCGGAAAAGTCCATGGGAATATCGCCGCCATAGGCCAGGCTCAATGGTTCTACAACGTGAATCAGGTGAAGTTCGGCTTGGTGTTGCCGAGCCATTGCCGCCGCGCGCTTGACGACGGGAATGGCTTCGTCGGAAATGTCGACGGCGGTGAGAATACGCTGGTAATTGGCCATACAGCCTCCTTAAATCTAGCCAGTCGAAAAAAGGCTATTAACAACTATGCAGTTCGTGCTGTCCAGTGTGAGGCAGTTTTTTGAGGATAACCATGTTCTGGATCATCGCTTCGCTGGTTTTGGCATTCATGCTGGCCCCAATTCTCTGGATTGTGCCCAGTCCTCGGCAGCGCCGACAAATGCGTTTGCGCGAGCGTGCTCGGGAATTGGGCATTACCGTACAAATCGCCACATTCCCGCAAACCCGGCGCCAGCGAGTGAGAAAGGAAGAGGAATATCAGGGCTTGGCTTACTGCATGGCTTTGCCCAAGGCGCGTGCAGCAGAACGTTGGCGATTCTGGCTGGATGCAGCCGCTCGGGAAGGCGAGGAATTTACACCACCTGCCGCCATAGCGGCTGCGATGCAGCGCGTGGCTGGTGAACTGCCGAATGATTGCCGGGTCGTGGAAGCCGGAGGGCGAATGCTGCGGGTCTGGTGGCGCGAAGCCAATGCCGAGGTAGCAACCGTTGAGGCATTGGCGGATTTGATGAACCGAATGATCGACGAGGATTTTGCCGATGAACAGTGAATCGACGCTGGCGCCAGGCCGCTATCGCCACTATAAAGGAGGGGAGTACCGGGTTTACGGTGTGGCCCGTCATAGTGAAACTGAAGAGCAGTTGGTTGTTTACCGCCCACTTTATGGCGATGGTGACTTGTGGGTCCGCCCATTGTCCATGTTTACGGAAGCCGTGGAAATTGCCGGCAATACGCAGCCTCGATTTGCGTTGCTGGAAGCGGAAACGGCGGACATTGGTCACAACATCTCCTGATTGGCAGCGGGCTCGGCCTTGACCCATAGGGGTTGAACACTTATATATGTCGCCTCGCACGCTGGCGCGTCACACATTCGCATTTCGCAGATTAAGGGAAACATGGGCAAATCACTGGTAATTGTGGAGTCACCGGCCAAGGCCAAAACGATCAATAAGTATCTGGGATCGGATTTTGTGGTGAAATCCAGCGTTGGCCATATCCGCGATCTGCCCACCAGCGGTAGCGGCAGCAGCTCGGTTGATCCCAAGGAGCGCGCGAAAGCGGCTGCCTTGACCCGTAAAATGTCACCGGAAGAGAAAGCGCAGCATAAAAAGAAGAAGGCGCGTGAACAGCTGGTTGCACGAATGGGCGTTGATCCCGAGCATGGCTGGGAGGCGCGCTATGAAATTCTGCCCGGCAAGGAAAAGGTGGTCAGCGAGCTGAAGAAATTGGCTGAAAAGGCCGACACCATCTACCTCGCGACGGACCTTGACCGCGAAGGAGAGGCCATTGCCTGGCATTTGCGTGAAGCCATTGGTGGCGATCAGACTCGCTACAAGCGAGTGGTGTTTAACGAAATTACCAAAAAGGCGATTCAGGACGCCTTTTCTCAGCCTACCGAACTCGATATCAACCGTGTGAACGCCCAGCAGGCGCGCCGTTTCCTCGACCGGGTGGTCGGGTATATGGTCTCGCCACTGTTGTGGGCAAAAATCGCTCGAGGGCTGAGCGCGGGACGGGTGCAATCAGTGGCCGTTCGTCTGATTGTTGAGCGCGAGAAAGAGATTCGGGCCTTTGTTCCCGAGGAATACTGGCAGATTCACACTGAAAACAGCGCCGAGGCCGGCAGTCTGCGCCTGGAGGTGAAGAAGCAGGGCGATAATGCCTTCCGTCCCGGCAATGAGCAAAGTGCCATGGCGGCGGTCGAGGCCTTGCAAAAAGCCGATTACGCGGTAACCGGGCGCGAAGATAAACCCACGCGCAGCAAACCGGGAGCTCCCTTCATTACCTCCACCTTGCAACAGGCCGCCAGTACCCGCCTGGGCTTTGGTGTGAAGAAAACCATGATGCTGGCGCAGCGGCTCTACGAAGCTGGCTACATCACTTACATGCGTACAGACTCGACAAATTTGAGCAACGATGCCGTTGCCGCTTGCCGGGACTATATCAGTGAGCATTTTTCCGATCGTTACCTGCCGGACCAACCGCAGCGCTACTCCAGTAAAGAGGGGGCTCAGGAAGCTCACGAGGCGATTCGTCCCTCAGACGTCAACGTCGAGCCCACTCAGCTCTCGGGCATGGAGCGGGACGCAGAGCGCTTGTATACCCTGATCTGGCGGCAGTTTGTGGCTTGTCAGATGGCGCCTGCGGAATTCACCAGTACGTCGATTATCGTTAAGGCGGGCGACTTTGAATTGCGTACCCGCGGGCGCGTCGTTCGATTTGACGGCTTTATGAAAGTGCAGCCTCCCGCGGCCAGTAAAAAGGAAGAAGATCAGGAGTTGCCCGATGTGAAGGTGGGCGACGCATTGCAGTTGGTCAAGGTTGACCCCAGCCAGCACTTCACCAAACCGGCACCGCGTTATACCGAAGCGGCCCTTGTCAAAGAGCTGGAAAAACGCGGTATAGGTCGTCCGTCAACCTATGCGGCGATTATTTCCACGATTCAGGATCGCGGTTACGTCAAGGTGGAAAACCGTCGCTTCTATGCAGAGAAGATGGGCGATATCGTCACCGACCGTCTCGTTGAAAGTTTCAGTAACCTCCTCGATTACAGTTTTACCGCACGCATGGAAGAGTCGCTGGACAGCGTCGCTTCGGGCGATCGTAACTGGAAAGCGCTGCTGGACGACTTTTACACGGCGTTCACGGAAAGCCTGGAAAAGGCCGGAGATGACGACGGTGGCATGCGCAGCAATCAGCCTACCGAAACAGATATCTCCTGTCCGAAGTGCGGTCGCAATATGCAAATTCGTACGGCGAGTACCGGCGTGTTTCTGGGCTGCTCGGGCTATTCACTGCCGCCAAAGGAGCGTTGCAAACAGACCATCAATCTCGTTCCTGGCGAGGAATTTGTGCGCATCGATGCGGATGACGACGAGGCGGAATCCCGCGTACTGCGCAGTATGCATCGTTGCAAGATCTGTAACACGGCAATGGAAAGCTACTTGATCGATGAGCAGCGCAAGCTGCACATCTGTGGCAACAACCCGGATTGCAGTGGCTACGAGGTCGAGCGCGGCACCTTCAAAGTGAAGGGCTATGACGGTCCGGTCATCGAGTGTGATAAATGCGGGGCCGATATGCAGCTGAAAACCGGCCGTTTCGGCAAGTATTTTGGCTGTACCAATGAGAACTGCAAGAATACCCGCAAATTGCTGCGCAATGGGGAGGCCGCGCCGCCGAAAATGGACCCTGTGTCCATGCCCGAATTGCGCTTTGAAAAAGTGGATGATCACTACGTGTTGCGCGATGGGGCGTCAGGGCTGTTCCTCGCCGCCAGCGGTTTCCCCAAGAATCGGGAGACCCGGGCGCCTCTGGTAAAAGAAATCCTCCCTCATCAGGCGGAAATTGACCCCAAATACAACTTCCTGTTCTCGGCGCCTGCTGAGGACGACGAAGGTCGCGATACGGTGATTCGCTACAGCCGTAAGACGAAAGAGCAGTACGTACAGTCAGAAGTCGAGGGAAAACCCAGCGGTTGGTCAGCCTTTTATGAAGGCGGGAAATGGGTGGCGAGAGTCAAAGCGAAAAAGACCAGCCGTAAGACATCAGACAAATAGGGCGGGACAGCATGTCGTCAGAAACCTACCGAGGGCAATGCAACCTCCATCTGTTTCTTGCCCGACAGTATTTGAACCAACTGACTGAGGGCAATCGGGAAGAGTGGGGAGGGCATTTCCATCGGGCTTGTCTTGAATCCTCTCTCTGGCAACTGCGGCTGGCTTACGAGAGCCATTTAGCGGATTTGCTATTCCAGCAACCCCGGTTTCAGCAGGCGATTCCTATCGGTCGTTATTCGGCCCGCGTCCTCTCATCAGGTGAGCATCCGCCGGAGATAGCGGAACTGGCTGACAGGGAAAGCCATGACGCGCGACTCAAATGGGTATTGGAGTACGCGTTTATCAATGCGCCCTCTGCGGTGCAGGCATCTTCCGGCGCACTTATTGCTTCTTCTCGCGGTGAGGATGACTCGCTGCAACGGAGCTGGGAGGCCTTGGAGTTCCTGAGTGATACCGTGAACCGGCATCGGGCGACACTGCAGGAATACTGATTGGCCGGAGATAGGCTGCCTTTGTTACACTACCGGTCAACCCCGTTGTTCGGGCAAGATCGACTCAAGGGATATTCTGTGCTGTCTTATTTAGAACTGGTTGAATTGGCAAATGGCGATATTGTGCTGCAGCGCTCTGAGGGCGATGAGCAGCCGTTGGTGACCATTCGCTTTTCTGATGAGACCCGCAAGCAGATTCCGGGCTCATGCCTGGAGCTGGCCAGGGTTATGGTGCAGGCGGGGCTGGAAGCCGCGCAGATCATCAGCGATGACGTGGAAGATGATGTCGATGATGATGAAGACGCCATTGACGGCGTGTTGCCTCAATCTAAAACCGTGCATTGAGCACGGTTTCCTTTCCGTATACGTTCAATTAATCCTGTAAGTGGATTACTAGGCATTCGGCTTGGCCTGCCTTTGCAGCTTGGGTTAGCAGTTGCCGCTCGGCATCTCCCAGCGGGCCTTTCAGTAACACCGCGACGGTGTGGCTCTTTCCGCGCTCAAGGGCACGAGCAGCGATATTGCAGAGGCTGCCTTCATTTACAACGACTTGCAGGATGCGCTGTCCCCGTTCAGGGCTGTTGGCGTCCAGTAGCGGTTTGACCGGCCGATCTGCAACCCAGCAAAGCCAGCGCGGATCGGTGCTCCCGCAGAGCTGGCCCAGCATGGCGGACAGCAGAGTGCGCGACAGTTGCGCCTGGCTGCTAAGGGTGATTTCCGTAATGTGCGCGTTGTCAGCCGGGTGCTGCTGGTCAAAAAGAGGGCGTTGTTCAAAAGCCATGTTCAGTTTCCTCGACGCAATACGCCTACGCTCAGGCCTTCGATAGCAAAGTCCTGTTCACGCAGGTCAACTTCAATGGGGGCGTAGTCCGGGTTTTCCGCAATTAACAGCAAGCGGTGGTTACTTTTCTCTTTCTGCAGGCGCTTAACGGTAACTTCGTCACCGATTCTCGCGACAATAATCTGCCCGTTATGGGCAACGGGAGTGCGGTGAACGGCGAGGAGGTCGTTCTCGAAGATGCCCGCATTGATCATGCTGTCACCGCGAACACGAAGGAAATAGTCTGCAGCCGGGGTAAACAAATTTGGCGAGATGGCGCAGTGATCTTCGATGTGCTCCTCCGCGAGGATAGGGCTACCTGCTGCCACTTGACCGACAATGGGGATGCCGAGTTCTTCCGGAAGACGGATGCCACGAGAAGCGCCGGGAATGATTTCAATGGCGCCTTTTCTCGCCAGTGCCTTGAGATGTTCTTCCGCCGCGTTGGGCGAGCGGAACCCCAGCTCCTTGGCAATATCTGCCCGCGTCGGAGGGTAGCCTGTGTCTTCAATATGGCTTTTGATAAGTTCGAGAACCTGAGCTTGTCTGGCAGTTAGCTTTTCCATAATCGCGGTCTGGTTATCTATACAGTAACTGTGAGTATATACAGTATTTTATCCAGTGCAAGCGCTGCCCTGTATTTTCTGAAGCGAGGGTATGGTGTGAAGAGGCCCGCCCCAGTAAAGCCGTGGGCGGGCAGAGGGGGAGAGGGTTTCAGTAGTCGTCAAAAAGGCCGTTGACGACGTCAGTTTCTATTTCGTGTAAGGGGTTGCAGAGTTGTTCCGGTATTAAGCCGTCGCCCCAGTCGCGGTAGTCGTCGTCGCTGAGCTCAAAGGCATTACGCCAGTCCTCGGGTTCTTCGATACTCTGCAGGGCGAGCTGTCGCCAACTCTCCAGATCATATTCGCAAATCTCGCCATCAATCATTTGCACTTCGATGGTGTGTTCCCGGTCGTCGATCGCAACGACTTCAAACTGCTGGTCAGTTTCAAGGTCTTTGTACCAGCTGCCAACTTGAGGAGCTATGCTCGCCATAACGCTTGCCTCCTTTCTTCGACTTTTGCACCAAGCTATCACTTCCCCTTGGGGTGTCCAGTCGGTATTTGCGCGTCGATAACCGTGGTTTTTCCTTAGTGAATTATTGGATGCATGGCGAAATCCAAGCGCTTTCAGAGGGATGGCTACCTAAGTTAAACTGCTTTTCCCATTTTGACCGCGCTTTTTTAGTGCAGCCAGCTATAACGGACGCGGTCATAACAAATAATCTGTCTAGCGCGGAGGAACTGCGGTGCTGTCTCAGGACTGGCTAAAGGGTGTGGAGTTTTCTAATTACCCATGGCTTACAGAAGTCTTTATCGTCGTCTTGATCATGCTGACGGCCAACTTATTCGTCGGACGACTGCTCAATAAGCTGGCGGAGAAATTTGCCAGAACGCACAACCTCTGGGACGACGCCTTATTGCTGGCGTCTCGCAAGCCACTAATTCTGATGATTTGGGTCGTTGGTGCCAGTCACGTACTGGAGATTATTGGCGAAAGTACGGATGCGGATATCTTTTCGGCGCTACAGCCCTTCCGCGCGGTAGCGGTAATGGCGATTCTTGGCTGGTTTTTGGTCAAGCTGGTTCGAGAGATAGAAACAGGGATTCTGTCGCGGGAATATGGCGACGACGATGAGCCCATCGACCAGACAACCGTCATGGCGCTCGGCAAGCTGGTGCGCAGCGCGGTGATTATCGTCGTAGTGCTGATGATTCTGCAGAACCTTGGCTACAGTATCTCCGGGGTGTTGGCCTTTGGGGGTATCGGCGGGATCGCGGTGGGCTTTGCCGCCAAGGATTTGCTGGCGAATTTCTTCGGTGGGTTGATGGTGTATCTCGATCGCCCGTTTTCTGTCGGAGACTGGATTCGGTCCCCCGACAAGAATATTGAGGGGACAGTGGAAAATATCGGCTGGCGGCAAACCCGCATACGGACCTTTGATCAGCGTCCGCTTTATGTGCCGAATGCCACCTTCACGCAGATTTCGGTGGAAAATCCCTCGCGCATGTTAAACCGCCGCATATATGAAACTATCGGTGTGCGCTATGACGATGCGAAGCACATTCCGGCGATTATCAGCAAGGTCCGGGAAATGCTGGCCAACCATCCCGAAATTGATACCCGCAAGACGCTGATCGTCAATTTCAACAGCTTTAACGCGTCTTCACTCGATTTCTTTGTGTATACCTTCACAAAGACGACGCAGTGGGTGAAATACCATGAAATTAAGCAGGACATCCTGCTGAACATTCTCGAGATTGTTCATGAGCTGGGGGCCGATGTGGCTTACCCAACCAGTACTATCAAAATGGACCCGGTACAAATAGAGCGTGTTGCTCGCGATGGCAGCGAAGCAGGAGACATTGAGAATGCCTAAAACGATTGCGGTGATCGGTGGAACGGGCTTGTGCGATTGGCCCGGCGCGGAGTTGTTGGGTACCCGCGAGGTGGAGACTGCCTACGGTGCCCCGAGCGCGCCGATTCATCAGATGAGATACAAGGGCGCGGAATTTCTGTTTCTGCCCCGTCACGGTGTGGGGCACTCGCTGCCGCCGCACGCGATCAACTACCGGGCCAATATTCAAGCGCTGAAAGACGCCGGTGCGGGTGAGATTATTGCAGTGAACGCAGTGGGTGGCATCAGTGAGCGCTTTGTTGCGGGGGTAATTGCCTTGCCGGAGCAGATTAATGATTACACCTGGGGGCGCGAGCACACGTTCTACGATGGCCGGGATGGCAATGTCCAACACATCGATTTTAGTTACCCCTATTGCGAAGAGTTACGCCTGCGGCTGTGTGCCGCAGCCCAGACGGCGGATATTGATGTCGAGCCCTATGGTACCTATGCGGTAACACAGGGGCCGCGTCTGGAAACGGCGGCGGAAATTCAACGCTTGGCGCGAGACGGCAATGATATGGTGGGGATGACAGCCATGCCTGAGGCTGCGCTGGCTAGGGAAGCCGGGCTGGATTATGCCTCGGTGTGTCTGGTGGTCAATCCGGGTGCCGGATTGAGCGACACCCTGATTACGATGGAAGATATTCAGGCCGTCATCGATACCGGCATGCTGCAGGTCAAATCACTGCTGGCTCAGTGTATCCTCAGCCACGGTTGAAGTTTGGGGCTTGCTGATCATGATCAGCAGACCAAACAGCGGGTTATCGATATAGTGAAGCTCATCGCTGCGCATGCGGCGTTCTTCACTCATCACTACGATCCGTTCTACCGGCTCGGCGCCTACCGGAATGACCGGTTGGCTGGGCGCGTTATCCTCAATACTCATGTCTGTGCCAGGGAATTCCACCAGTGCCTCCTGCGGGGGGAGGGTGTCTTCCTGCGGGATCTCCACTTCCTCATCAATCGGCTGATGGCGGTTGGGCCGTCTGGGCAAGTAGTAATTGCCCTGCTGGTAGCCAAAGCGCGAAAGCCAGAGTTGTGGCTCGGCATACAGATAGCGCTCCAGTGCGATACGAACATAGCCTTCCAGCTCATAGTGCTCGCCGTAGCGCTCCCCCCCTTGAATAAGAACCGCCGGTGCGCGTTTTCTGGGCTCTAAATCCTGTATCCAGCTCAGTTGGGTCAGTATGCGATAACGCGATGACAGCTTAAGAGAGCGCAGGGCCTTGGCAAACTGTGGGTGGTTGGTGCCGACACGGCTGAGGTTCGCTTCCCCTTGGTTGTTCAGCCGGACCCAGTCGTGGGGGTAGCGCAGGTGAAGATTGTCTGGCCAGACCTCGGCCTGTTGTGCGGCAGGATCGGTGTTGGCATAAACCACCAGATCGATCTGATAGCGCCCGTCGGGCTGAGCCAGCGCGCCCGCACTGAGCAGTGTGGCGAACAGGAGGGCGAAGAAGCGTTGGCGATGCATAGTGGGAATCTCTTTCCTTGTCACGAGAGGCGCTCGGCCTATGTTGTACTGGGTGCAAGCAGATCAAGCAAGCGTTCCACTGCCTCAATGCGCTGTTCTGCGGCCTCCGTCTGCTCTTTAAAGCGCAGCGCATTGGCGCCGTCGAGCTGGTAGCGTGCAGCATTTTTCTGCACCAGTTGCACAATGTTGATGGGCTCAACCTTTGTGTCGTCGGCAAACTCTATACGACCGCCCGCGCCGGATGCCTCGATTTTACTCAGGCCTATGGCGATAGCGCGCAACCGTAATTCAGCACAGCGGAACAGGTGTTTACAGGGCTCCGGCAACAGCCCGAACCTGTCGATCATTTCTACTTGCAGCTCCCGCAATTCGTCGCGGCTGTCGGCGCTGGCGACGCGCTTGTACAGCATCAGTCGCTCCTGGACATCCGGCAGATAATCATCGGGAATGAGGGCCGGAATACGCAGATTGACTTCAGTATGATCGCTCTGGTTGGACTCAAGGTCGACGGTTTTCCCGTCTTTAATGGCTTTCACCGCGCGATCCAGCATTTCCATATACAAGCTGAAACCGATGGAGTGAATCTGTCCGCTCTGGCCTTCTCCCAGCAGTTCCCCGGCGCCGCGAATTTCCATGTCGTGGGTAGCCAGTGTGAAGCCTGCGCCAAGGTCGTCTGCTTCGCTGATTGCCGTGAGGCGTTTTTCGGCGTCGCGGGTCAGTTGCTTCTGTGGTGGCGTCAGCAAATAGGCGTAGGCTTGGTGGTGGGAGCGACCGACGCGTCCGCGCAACTGGTGCAGTTGCGCCAGGCCAAATTTGTCGGCGCGCTCGATAATAATGGTGTTGGCATTCGGAACGTCGATACCGGTTTCGATAATCGTCGAGCACAGGAGCACATTGTGCCGCTTGTGATAGAAGTCGCTCATCACCTGCTCAAGCTCGCGCTCGCGCATCTGGCCGTGGCCGATGCCAATGCGCAGATCGGGCAGCAGCGCCTGCAGGTCACGGGCGGTTTTCTCTATGGTTTTGACTTCATTGTGCAGGTAATACACCTGACCGCCGCGTAATACCTCTCGGAGAATGGCCTCTTTGATCAGTGCCTCATCGCGTTCGCGTACAAAGGTTTTTACCGACAGGCGCCGCGCGGGCGGCGTGGCAATGATTGAAAGGTCGCGAATGCCCGACATGGACATATTCAGTGTGCGGGGAATCGGGGTGGCCGTCAGGGTCAGCACATCGACTTCGGCACGAAGATTTTTCAATGCTTCTTTCTGGCGAACGCCAAAGCGGTGCTCCTCGTCGATGATCACCAATCCGAGATTGGCATAGCGAATGTCGCTGCTCAACAGCTTGTGCGTGCCGATCAGGATATCAATCTTGCCTGCCTGCAAATCCTTGATCACGGCCTGTTGCTCGGCCGCGGTGCGGAAGCGCGACAGTACTTCTATTTTGAAGGGCCAGTCTGCAAAGCGGTCTCGGAAGGATTCGTAGTGCTGTTGAGCGAGCAGGGTGGTGGGGACCAGAATCGCCACCTGGCTGCTGTTCTGTGCCGCAATAAAGGCGGCACGCACCGCGACTTCCGTTTTGCCGAAGCCCACGTCGCCACAGACTAATCGGTCCATGGGTTGTTCGGAGCGCAGGTCTCGCAGAACGGCGTCGATAGCAGCTTGTTGATCCGGCGTTTCCTCGAAAGGGAAGGCGTCGGCAAATTGCTGATAGTCGTTATCAATGTCGAAGGCTCGGCCTTTGCGCGCCTCGCGCCGGGCGTAGATGTCCAGCAATTCTGCTGCCACGTCGCGAATTTTCTCTGCGGCTTTGCGTTTGCTGCGACTCCACTGGTCACTGCCCAGTTTGTGGAGCGGCGCGAGTTCGTCGTCGGCACCGGTGTAGCGGCTGATCAACTGCAGGGCTGATACCGGTACATAGAGCTTGGCGCCGTCAGCATATTCCAGGGTCAGGAATTCATTGCTTTCATTGTCCACATCCAGGCGCTGCAAACCCAGATATCGCCCCACGCCGTGATCGGCGTGCACAACAGGGGCGCCGATACGGAGTTCGGCGAGATTTCTAACCACCGCTTCCGCATTGCCGGTGGTTTTGCGTCGCCGGCGACTCTGCGCGACGCGTCTGCCGAAGAGCTGAGCTTCGGCAACCACGGCAAACGGTGTTGGCTGGCTGAATGCCAAGCTGTCTTCAAGGGCGGCGGTGGTAATGGCCAGCGCTTGAGTGCCGTCGGCAAAGTCCCGCCAGCAATCGACCGTGGCGGGATGAAGATGATTGCGTTTGAGCAGGTCGATCAGGGCTTCGCGGCGGCCGGCAGATTCGGCGCAGAGCAGAATGCGATGGGTTTCCGCATAGGCGCGGAGCGCGCGTATCGGATCGCTGGCGCGCGCGTCAACATCCAGTGGCGGCAGCGTCTCGCTGGCCAGGTTCAGCTCCGGACGACTGCTTGCCTCGTGGCTCAGGCGCAGTCGTGGATAGGTTTTTAGCGCGGCGAATAATTCCGGTACCGGAATGAATAACTCGGCGGGGCTGAGCACGGGGCGCTGGGTGTCGCCACTGCGCTGCTCATAGCGGTGGTGAATATCTTGCCAGTAGTGCTCTGCGGCGGCTTCAATACCGTCGGCGCGCAACACGGCAATGTTCTCGGGCAGGTAGTCAAACAGGCTGCCGCACTGCTCAAAGAACAGTGGCAAGTAGTATTCGACCCCAGCGGGGGCAATGCCGCTGCTCACGTCCTGATAGACCGGGCATTTTCGATGGTCCACATTGAAACGCTCATGCCAGCGGCGCCGGAACCCCGCAATACCGTCGTCGTCCAGCGGAAATTCGCGGCCGGGGAGCAGGTCGATACGCGTTACCTGTTCCAGGCTGCGTTGGTTCTCGGGGTCGAAGCTGCGCAGGCTGTCGATCTCGTCGTCCAGCAGGTCGAGGCGGTAGGGCAGTGGGCTGCCCATGGGGAAGATGTCCAGCACCGCGCCGCGAAGGGCGTATTCGCCGTGCTGATAGACGGTGTTGACGTTGTTATAGCCGCGTTTTTCCAGGTCCCGTCGGAAATCCGCCAGGTCGAGTTGCTGCCCTCGCGTCAATTGCAGGCTGCGACCGTTGACGTAGTCGGTGGGGGCAATACGCTGCATCAAGGAGGTAATGGGGGCGATGACAATGCCCTGCTGCAGCGAGCTGATTTCAGTCAGGCAGCGCAGCCGCTCAGAGATAATGTCTTCATGGGGAGAGAAATTGTCGTAGGGCAGGGTTTCCCAGTCAGGCAATAACTTGATATCCAAACCATCCGCGTAAAACTGCAGCGCCTGCTCCAGTCGGTATGCCTCGGCGGTGCTCGACGCGATCATCAGCAGGGGCTGCTCCAGCTGATGCGCCAAGCGGCTGGCGACCAGGGCCTGACTGCCGGGTGGAATGCCGCCGAGGTTGAGGCTTTGTTGCGGGCTGAGCTGAAGAGAGTCGGGCAGTGCTATCACAGGTACAGTCGTCGGTGATGGGAAGGGCGGGCATTGTAACGTGCAGAGGCTTTTCCTCGTAACCCCGAGGATGGCGTCAAAATGCGCGTAAATCGTTCGACATTGGTAGCAGTTGGCCTTGCAGAGCCTTGATAAGCGCCCCTCGAATAAAGATAATACGCGCTCCAATTTTCCCCCTCCGACAGCAAAGGGTACCCGCCGTGACAGAGAGAAGACGAGAGCGTCCTGATGATTACTTCGCCGACTGGAAAGAGCGCGAAGCATTGGCCGAGGGGATGATTCCCCTGATCGGTAAGCTCTACCGCAACAACAACGTCAAAACCTACATCTACGGAAAGAATCTGGTCAATCTGTCAGTGCTGGATATCATGCAGGCGCACCGCTTTGTGCGTCAGGTCGAGCAAAACGAACTGTCGGAGTTTGAAACCTTTCCGGTGATTCAGGCGCTGGCTGCACTGGATCTGGGTACGGCGCATATCGATGCTGGCCGTATTGCGGTTGCCTACGAGGCCGAAGGCAAGCCGGCTGGGAAGTCGGTTGATGAATTTGTCCGCAGTCAGGTTGCCGATCTGGTCGGTGGTGACAAAGAACTGACCCGTCCACCCCGCGATGTGGTGCTGTATGGCTTTGGCCGTATCGGTCGTTTGATGGCGCGCCTGTTGGTCGAGAAAGCCGGCGGCGGTGACAACCTGCGCCTGCGCGCGGTGGTTGTACGCCAGGGCGGTGCTGAAAATGATCTGGTCAAGCGCGCCTCGCTGCTGCGCCGCGACTCGGTTCACGGTCCTTTCAATGGCACCATTCGTGTCGATGAAGAGCGCCAGTCTTTTGTGGCCAACGGTGTGGAAGTGAAGGTGATCTACGCCAACAGCCCCGAGGAAGTGGATTACACCCAATACGGCATCAACGATGCCATCCTGGTCGATAACACCGGCAAATGGCGCGACAGCGAAGGTCTGTCGATCCATCTGTCTCGCCCCGGCATTTCTAAAGTGATTCTGACGGCGCCCGGCAAAGGTGATATGAAAAATATCGTTGCCGGCGTCAATAATGAGCAGATTCTCGACAGCGATACCATTATTTCTGCCGCCAGCTGTACCACTAACGCCATCGCGCCGCCGCTGAAAGTGCTGGACGACCGTTTTGGTATTGAGAGTGGTCACGTTGAGACGGTTCACTCGTACACCAATGACCAGAACCTGATCGACAACTACCACAAGGGCAACCGTCGTGGTCGCAGTGCACCGCTGAACATGGTTATCTCTGAAACCGGTGCGGCCAAAGCGGTAGGTAAAGTGTTGCCACAAATGCTGGGCAAATTGAGCGGCAATGCGATCCGAGTGCCGACGCCCAACGTTTCGCTGGCCATTCTGTCGCTCAATCTGAAAACCGCAACAACGGTTGAAGAGCTGAATGAGCATATGCGTCAGGCGGCACTGCACTCTCCGCTGCGCAAGCAAATTGACTACTCGAACTCGCCGGAAGTGGTTTCCAGTGATTTCGTCGGCTCGCGTCACGCCTGTGTGTTTGACAGTGAAGCCACTATTGTTAATGGCACTCACGCCATCCTCTACTGCTGGTACGACAACGAGTTCGGTTACAGCTGTCAGGTACACCGGATCCTCGAGCAGATGGCCGGGGTCAAGTACGCGGTGTACCCCGCCGAATAAGTCGCGCCAACGGCCAGTTTCGCATTGCGTTGCTGGCCGTTTTGCATAGAGGACTGGCCGCATCGGCCAGTTTCGCCGTGACAGCCGATAGCCGGAGTCTATATACTTGCGGCAATTTTTTAGTGGGTGGCGCTGATCATCCACCGCCGGTGTGCCCGTCTGCCCCGGATTCGCAGAATTTTATTTTTCGCGTTCAACCATAAGAGTGTCAGAGAGTCTTATGATCAAAATCTCCAGGGGCTTAGATGTGCCCATATCCGGCGCGCCTGAACAGCGCATCGAGCCAGGGCCAAAAGCCCGCTCGGTGGCGTTGATCGGCTTCGATTATGTCGGCATGAAGCCGACAATGGCGGTAAAAGTAGGGGATCGGGTGAAAACCGGTCAACTGCTTTTTACCGACAAGAAGACCGAAGGCGTACGTTACACCGCTCCAGCAACCGGTGTGGTTTCTGCCATTAACCGCGGTGAAAAGCGGGTGCTGCAATCGGTCGTGATCGATGTTGAAGATGACGAATTCGAGAGCTTTGCCAGCTATTCTGCTGCAGAACTGTCGGGGCTGAGCCGCGATCAGGTTGCCGAAAATCTTCAGCAATCCGGTCTGTGGACGGCATTGCGCACGCGTCCTTTCAGCAAAGTGCCTGCACTGGATGCCAAGCCTGCTGCGATCTTCGTGACAGCCATCGACACGCATCCGCTGGCGGCAGATCCTGCAGTGGTGATTGCCGAAGCCGCAGAAGACTTCAGCCACGGTTTGGAAGTGCTGTGCAAACTGACCGATGGCAAAGTCCACCTCTGTGTGGCGCCAGGCAGCAATGTGCCCGCGCTGGATAACAGCCAGCTCCACGTGACCGAGTTTGCGGGTGGACACCCTGCGGGCCTGGTCGGCACGCACATGCATTTTCTCGAAGGCGCCAGCCTCAACAAGCAGCTGGTTTCTGTCGGCTATCAAGATGTGATTGCCATTGGTCGTTTGTTCACCACAGGGAAACTCAGCACTGAGCGTGTGGTTGCACTCGCCGGCCCGCAAGTAGAGCAGCCGCGGCTGCTGCGCACCCGTCTGGGCGCCAGCCTGGAAGAGCTTTGCGCCGGGCAGCTTAAAGCGGGTGAGAATCGCTTGATCTCCGGTTCTATCCTGGGCGGTCGCACGGCGCGTGGCGCTCTCGCGTATCTGGGGCGCTACCACAATCAGGTCAGCGTGCTGCTGGAAGGCGTGCAGCGTGAATTCATGGGTTGGTTGTCGCCGGGAGCGAACAAGCACTCGACACTGCGTATTTATCTCTCGCAGTTCATGAAGAAGGCGCTGCCGTATACCACCAATACCAATGGCAGTGAGCGGGCGATGGTACCCGTGGGCGCTTACGAGCGCGTGATGCCCTTGGACATCCTGCCGACTCAGTTGCTGCGCGCACTGATTGTGGGTGACACGCAGATGGCTCAAGACTTGGGCTGTCTGGAGTTGGATGAAGAAGATTTGGCGCTGTGTACCTATGTTTGCCCTGGCAAATATGAATACGGCCCGATTCTCCGTGACAATCTCAGCCGCATCGAGAAGGAGGGGTAAATCATGGGTCTGCGATCACTGTTAGACAATCTTGAGCCGCATTTCGAAAAAGGCGGCCGCTTTGAAAAGTGGTATGCGCTGTATGAAGCAGTAGACACCATTTTTTATTCACCGGGTTCTGTGACCAAAACCACGGCACACGTTCGCGATGGCGTTGATCTCAAGCGCATCATGATCACCGTGTGGTTCTGTGCCTTCCCAGCGATGTTCTTCGGTATGTGGAACATCGGCTTTCAGGCCAATACCATCATGGCTGAGGCCGGACTTGCCGCCGGTGAGGGCTGGCGTCACGTTATGATCGGCATGTTTGCCGGATACGATCCCAGCAGTCTTTGGGATAACTTCTGGCATGGCTTCTGGTTCTTTATCCCCGTTTACGCCGTAACCTTTGTGGTCGGCGGCTTCTGGGAAGTGCTGTTCGCCATGAAGCGCGGGCACGAAGTGAACGAGGGCTTCTTCGTTACCTCCATTCTGTTCGCCCTGATTTGCCCGCCATCGATTCCCTTGTGGCAAGTGGCGCTGGGTATCAGTTTCGGCGTTGTTGTGGGTAAAGAAGTCTTTGGCGGTACGGGCAAAAACTTCCTCAACCCCGCGCTGACTGGACGTGCGTTCCTGTTCTTCGCTTACCCTGCACAACTGTCGGGTGATGCGGTGTGGACCGCAGTAGATGGCTACACCGGCGCCACAGCGCTGTCGGTCGCGGCTAGCGAAGGCATGGCCGCACTGCAGCAAAACCTGACCTGGTTCGACGCTTTCACCGGCAATATGCATGGCTCCATGGGTGAAGTTTCTACTATCGCTATTTTGATCGGTGGTGCGGTGCTGCTGTGGACCGGCATTGCCTCCTGGCGCATTGTGCTGGGTGTGTTCAGTGGCATGGTTGCTTTGTCGCTGCTGTTCAACTCCGTTGGCGGTGAAAACCCCATGATGGCGATGCCCTGGTACTGGCACTTTGTGCTGGGCGGCTTTGCTTTCGGGATGATCTTTATGGCGACTGATCCTGTGTCAGCAGCTATGACGAACACCGGCAAATTTATATTTGGTCTGTTGATTGGTGCCATGGTGGTACTGATTCGCGTGGTTAACCCGGCCTTCCCAGAGGGCATGATGCTGGCGATTCTGTTCGGCAACTTGTTCGCGCCCCTGATTGACCACTTCGTGGTTCAGGCAAATATCAAACGGAGGTTGGCACGTGGCTAATAACGACAGTATTCAAAAAACGCTGCTGGTCGCGGTAACACTCTGTATTGTCTGCGCACTGGTAGTTTCTTCGGCAGCGGTGCTGCTCAAGCCGGCTCAGGTTGCCAACAAAGCGCTGGATCGCAAAGCGAATATTCTTGCAGCAGCGGGAATGTTGAGTGCCGACGAAAGTGTAGAGAAGCAATTTGAGAAGGTAACGACTCGCATTGTGAATCTGCAAACAGGCAAATTCAGCGATCAATACAGCCCGGACGGCTTTGAGCAGTCTCAGATTGCCAAAGATCCGGCGACTTCCATCGCTCTGGGCGAAGACGACACCGCCAAGATCAAGCGTCGCGAGAATTTCGCGGTGGTGTATATGGTCGAGCATGACGGTGAGCTGGATAAGATCATTCTGCCGGTTCGCGGTGCAGGTCTGTGGTCGACACTCTACGGTTTCCTGGCTTTGGAAAACGACCTGAATACCGTAGCAGGTCTCGGCTTTTACGAGCATGGCGAAACCCCCGGACTGGGTGGCGAAGTCGACAATCCCAAATGGAAAGCACTTTGGCCCGGTAAGGAAGTTTACGACGACGGCCAAGTCGCCATTGAGCTGATCAAGGGCAGTGTTGATGCATCGACGCGCAATGCTGAAAACAAAGTGGATGGCTTGAGCGGTGCAACACTGACCAGCCGCGGCGTGAGTAACCTGGTTCAATTCTGGATGGGCGACAATGGCTACAAGCTCTTCCTGGAAAATCTGCGTGCAGGGGAGGCCTAAGTTATGGCGACGTTAAAAGAGGCATTGACCTCACCGGTATTTAAGAACAACCCGATTGCATTGCAGATTCTGGGGATTTGTAGTGCGCTCGCGGTGACCTCCAGCATGAAGGTCACTGTGGTCATGTGTATTTCGGTAATTCTGGTAACCGCGTTTTCCAGTTTTGCGGTCTCGCTGATCCGTAACCACATTCCCGGTGCGATCCGGATCATCGTGCAGATGGTCATTATCGCTTCGCTGGTTATCGTGGTTGATCAGGTGCTGAAAGCCTACGCGTTTGCGATCAGCAAGCAACTGTCGGTGTTTGTCGGCCTGATTATCACCAACTGTATTGTCATGGGGCGCGCCGAGGGCTTCGCGATGAAGAACCCGCCAGTGGCGAGCTTTATCGACGGCATCGGCAACGGCCTCGGCTATAGTGTGGTCCTCCTGTCTGTGGCGTTCTTCCGTGAACTGTTCGGTTCCGGCAAGCTGTTCGGCATCGAAATTCTGCCGCTGGTTACCGATGGTGGCTGGTACGTGCCCAACGGCCTGCTGTTGTTGCCGCCGAGCGCGTTCTTCCTGATTGGTTTCTTCATCTGGGTTCTGCGCAGCGTGAAGACCGAGCAGGTCGAGAAGGAAGAATTCAAAATCGCCAAAAATACCCGCAGTGTTAAGGAGGCCTTCTGATGGAGCACTATATCAGCCTGTTCGTCAGGTCGGTCTTTATCGAGAATATGGCCTTGGCCTTCTTCCTCGGTATGTGTACGTTCCTGGCGATCTCTAAAAAGATTCAAGCCGCTATTGGTCTGGGTATCGCGGTTATCGTGGTACTGGCGCTGACCGTGCCGGTCAACAACCTGATCTACAACTACCTGCTGCGCGACGGCGCGCTGGCTTGGGCGGGATATCCGGATGTGGATCTCAGCTTCCTCGGGCTGCTGAGTTACATCGGCGTTATCGCGGCGATCGTACAGATCATGGAAATGTTCCTCGACAAGTTCGTGCCCGCGCTTTACAGCGCCTTGGGCGTGTTCTTGCCGCTGATCACCGTAAACTGCGCCATCATGGGTGGTTCGCTGTTTATGGTAGAGCGCGACTACAACCTTGCCGAGTCCGTGGTATACGGCGCCGGGGCAGGTACCGGCTGGGCGCTGGCGATCACTGCACTGGCAGGTATCCGCGAGAAGCTGAAGTACAGCGACGTGCCGGAAGGTCTGCGTGGTCTGGGCATTACCTTTATTACCGTCGGTCTGATGTCGCTGGGCTTCATGTCCTTCGGCGGCATCGATCTGTAACCGAGACAAATAACTGGAGGCGTTTTAATGAATACAGTGGTTGTTCTCGGTGTGACAATGTTTACCGCGATCGTACTGTCGCTGGTAGCTGTCATCCTGATTGCCCGCTCTCGTCTGGTGAGTAGCGGCAATGTCACGATCGAGATAAATGGCGAAAAAACCATCAGCGTCCCCGCTGGTGACAAACTGCTGGGCACCCTGGCCAATCAGGGCATCTTCCTGGCATCAGCCTGTGGTGGTGGCGGTAGCTGCGCCCAGTGCAAGTGTATCGTTACCGATGGCGGCGGCTCGATGCTGGCGACAGAAGAAGCGCATTTCTCGCCCCGTGAAGCCCGCGAAGGCTGGCGTCTGTCCTGTCAGACACCGGTTAAGCAGGACATGGTGATCGAGGTTCCTGAGGATGTATTTGGTGTTAAGCAGTGGGAGTGTACGGTTCAATCCAACCCCAATGTGGCAACGTTCATCAAGGAGCTGACGCTGAAACTGCCGGAAGGCGAGAATGTCGATTTTCGCGCGGGTGGTTACGTGCAGCTGGAGTGTCCTCCGCATCACGTGAAGTACTCTGACTTTGATATTCCGGAAGAATACCGCGGCGACTGGGAGCGCTTTGGTTTCTTTAACGTTGAGTCCAAAGTCAATGAGACGGTGATCCGCGCTTACTCCATGGCCAACTATCCGGAAGAGAAGGGCATTGTGAAGTTCAATATTCGTGCTGCGACACCGCCGCCGAATAATCTGTCACTGCCTGCCGGTCAGATGTCATCCTGGGTCTTCAATCTGAAGCCCGGTGACAAAGTGAAGGTCTATGGCCCCTTCGGTGAGTTCTTCGCGAAAGAAACTGAAGCGGAGATGGTTTTCATCGGTGGTGGTGCGGGTATGGCGCCTATGCGCTCGCACATCTTTGACCAGCTCAAGCGTCTTAACTCTACACGCAAAATCTCGTTCTGGTACGGTGCGCGCTCATTGCGCGAAGCGTTCTACCAGGATGAGTACGACCAACTGGCGGCAGAGAATGACAATTTTGAATGGCATCTCGCCCTGTCTGACCCGCAGCCGGAAGACAACTGGACGGGCATGACCGGCTTTATCCACAATGTGTTGTATGAAAATTACCTCAAGGACCATCCGGCCCCCGAGGATTGTGAGTACTACATGTGTGGGCCGCCGATGATGAACGCCGCGGTTATCAAAATGCTGGAAGACTTGGGTGTTGAACCGGAGAATATTCTGCTTGATGATTTCGGTGGCTGATTTACGCCGCTCAACAGAAAAAGCAGCCCTGGTGCTGCTTTTTCTGTTTCTGGCGGCCTGCAGTGGTGCTCCCGAAGAGGTGATCCGCATCAGCGGAAGCACTATGGGCACGACTTACCATGTTACGTTGCGCAATCCGGGTGAGCTGCGGGCTGAGGAATTAAAGCGCCAACTGGACTACCAGCTGGTGCATTTCAACCAACTGGCTTCAACGTATATTGACGATTCTGAGCTGAATCAGCTTAACCGGGCACCGGTTGGCGAGTGGCAGACGCTCAGTGAGCCTCTCTACAATATTTTCAGTATGTCTCTGGAAGTGAGTTGGCTGACGGGTGGGGCCTTCGATATCACGGTGGCACCATTGGTTGATTTATGGGGATTTGGGCCAGAAAAGCACGATGGTCGGCCAAGTGATGACGCTATCGCGACGGCCATGCAAGATATCGGCTACGACCGTATCGAACTCGATATGCTGGAGCCGAAACTGCGTAAGAAAGCGGCGCTGCACATGGATTTATCCGCCATTGCCAAAGGCTATGGGGTGGATGCCGCGGCGATCTGGTTGGAATCACTGGGGGTGACTGACTACCTCGTGGAAATCGGCGGAGAGATGCGGGTTGCCGGCAGCAGCCCTCGCGGCGATGCCTGGCGAATCGGGGTCGAGAACCCCGGCGGCGGTGCACCGACGCTTGCCATTGAACTGGGCGATACGGCAGTGGCGACCTCCGGGGATTACCGCAACTATTTTGAGGAAGATGGTGTCCGCTATTCCCATACCATCGATCCGCGCACGGGGCGTCCCATCAGCCACAGTCTTGCATCGGTGACGGTGCTGGACCCGTCTTGTGCCTTTGCGGATGCCATGGCGACTGCCTTTTCAGTGATGGGCACTAAGCGTACACTGGAATTGGCCGAAGCCCAGAATATGCCGGTTTACCTGATTGAGAAAACGGAAGAGGGTTTTGTCAGTCGCTATAGCAGCGCTTTCAAGCCTTATCTGTCTGAGCATTTACAGGAAGAAAATTAGTCATGGCTACTATATTTGCCGCCATCATTGTCATGATGCTGATTGTTGCCGCGATGGCCGTTGGCGTGATCTTCGGCCGCAAGCCCATCGCCGGTTCCTGCGGTGGCGTGGGGGCGGCGCTGGCCGATCCCGATTACGTCTGTGATCTCTGTGGCAATGATCCCAATAAGTGCCGCGAAGAATCTGATAAAGCGGCGTCCTCGGCCCGTCAGGGACAGTTCTACGACGCCAGCTAAACTGGCGTCTTCGTACAGGGCCTTCCTATACCTTCATGGCTGCCTCTCTGCCACTGTTTATCGGTCTTCGCTATTTTCGCCGCGCGGCGGGTGATGATCGCTTCCTGTCTCTGATGTCCTGGTTCTCCCTGCTGGGAATGCTGATCGGCGTGGTGTCGCTGATCGTCGTTACTGCCGTCATGAACGGTTTCGAGCACGAGCTGCAAAAGCGTGTCCTGTCCGTGTTGCCCCACGCCTATATTGAAGGTCCCGAGCAGAAGCTGGAGGATTGGTCGCAATGGCGCGGACAAATTCTGGGGCAGGAGGGGCTGCAGGCCGCTGCGCCCTACGTCGGGGGCAAGGCGATGCTCTCCAGCGGTGGGCGTATTCAGGGCGCAGCCTTGTACGGTATAGACCCAGCCTTGGAAAAGGGCGTCTCTGCCGTCTCAGAGAACATGCTGGCTGGACGTTATTTAGGGGAAGAGGGCGGTCATTACGAGATTGTTCTCGGCGATATTTTGGCGCGTCAACTGGGTCTGAATATTGGTGATTCATTGCAAGTGATTCTTCCCAAGGTCACTGTGACGCCATTTGGTCTGTTTCCCCGAGAGCGCGCCTTTACCGTAGTCGGGGTATTCTCGGTGGGTGCGCAACTGGATGGCACCACGGCGTTTATTCACCTGGCCGACGCCCAGAAGCTCTACCAGCTTGGCGATGCCGTTCAGGGCCTCAGGCTGCAGTTTGACGATATGCTGCGCTCCGCGCAGGGCGCGGCGACACTGCTTGAGCGTTTTCCTGAGGGCAGTCAGGCCATTGACTGGAGCGTCAGTCAGGGCAGTCTGTTTCAGGCCGTGAAGATGGAAAAGCTGATGGTGCGTCTGCTGTTGATGTTTATCGTGGTGATCGCGGCATTCAATATCGTCTCTATTCTGAGTATGGCCGTCTCCTCCCGTCGGGGCGCCATAGCGGTACTGAGGACTATGGGCGCGACACCGGGTACGATCATGGCCATTTTTGTGATCTACGGCCTCGCTACTGGCCTGAGCGGCGTACTGGGAGGGCTGCTGATCGGCCTGCCGCTGGCGCTGTATGTGGGCGATGTGGTGGCTTGGTTTGAACAGCTGTCGGGCCTGTACGTGTTTGACCCCCAGGTCTATTTCATCAGCCGTATCCCCTCACTGCTTCGCCTGAGCGACGTCCTGTGGGTCTGCGGTTTCGGGATTGGCCTGAGTCTGCTGGCAACCCTGTATCCTGGACGACAGGCCGCCCGCGTTCAGCCCGCGGAAGCCCTGCGCTATGAGTAAGCCTATCTATGACTGAGCCATCAACATCCGCTACCGCAGACTGCGTTCTGCAGTGTGAGGCGCTGAGTAAATCCTATCCCCAAGCCAACGGTCGGCTCGATATTCTGAATGGCGTTGAGCTGGCTGTGGCGCGGGGAGAAACTCTTGCGATTGTCGGCCCCTCCGGCGCCGGTAAGACGACATTGCTGCATATGCTGGGGGGCTTGGATCTGCCCAGTAGCGGTTGCGTACGGGTGAACGGGCAGGATATTTCCGCGTTGGATGACCGCGCTCGCAGCCGTCTGCGCAACGCGGAGCTGGGCTTTGTTTACCAGTTCCACCACCTGCTGGCGGAGTTTACTGCCGTAGAAAATGCCGCGATGCCGTTATTGATCGCGGGCCAGGCCCGGCGGGAAGCGCTGGGCGCAGCTGCGGCGCTTCTCGAGCGTGTTGGACTCGGCGAGCGTCTGGATCACCGGCCCTCGGCCTTGTCCGGCGGGGAGCGACAACGGGTGGCCATTGCCCGGGCGCTGGTTAATCAGCCGGCCTGTGTCCTGCTGGATGAGCCGACCGGCAATCTGGATGCGGATACTGCGGAGTCGGTACACGCCTTGCTGGCAGAATTGAACCGTGAATATCAGACCAGTCTGCTGGTGGTCACCCATGACATGCAGCTTGCCCAGCGCATGGATCGCATTTATCGCTTGCAGGCAGGGCAGTTACACGAGCAAGTGGCCTGATGTCTGCCGTCGCCCGATTTATTGGCCTGCGTTACAGCCTCGGTGGTGGCGGTAGCCAGCTGATGTCGTTTTTGTCGCGCTTGTCGATGGCGGGACTGGTGCTTGGTATTGCCATGTTGGTGACGGTGCTCTCGGTCATGAACGGCTTCGACCGGGAAATGCGCGAGCGCATTCTGGCGCTGGTGCCCCACATCAGCCTGGCGCCCTGGGTGACGGAGAGCGGCGATTGGGAGAGTCTGCGTCAGGATGTGCTCAGCCATGATGCTGTAAGAGCCGCGGCGCCCTACGTACAAGGCAATGCGCTGCTGGTGAAAAGCAGCCGTGCCGAGCCGGTACAATTTTTTGGAATTGATCCTGCTCAAGAGCGCCGGGTCTCCCGACTTGGCGACTATGCCAAACTGGATGTCATGCAGGGCCAGCAACTGGTCCTCGGGTCGGGTGTTGCCAAGCGCTTGGACGTGCAGGCCGGTGACTCGCTCAGTCTCGCTTTGCCCCAGTCGGGGCAGCGGGGCGTGCGCTTTTTCCGTTTTGCGGTGGCGGATGTGCTGCACAGTGGCACGGAGCTGGACGAACAACTGGTCCTCATGCCGCTGAGTGAGGCGCGCGAGCTGCTGCCAGATCAGGGGATTGCGCTGCGTCTGGCCTTGCACGATGTCTTTGCCGCGCCACGGGTGGCTTGGGAATTATCCATGTTGCACGGTCGCGATTACCACATCAGCAACTGGAGTCAGCAGTTCGGCAACATGTATCACGCTATTCAGATGTCGCGCAAACTGGTGGTGATTATGTTGTTGGCGGTTGTTGCGGTAGCGGTGTTTAACATCGTCTCCACCCTGGTGCTGGTGGTCAATGACAAACGTGGCGATATCGCCATCCTGCGCAGTCAGGGCGCCAGCCGGGGAGATATTCTCGGCAGCTTCATGGTATACGGCGCGGTGATTGGCCTGATCGGCGCTCTGTTGGGCGCTGCTATGGGGGTGCTGCTGTCGCTGGGTATTACCGATATCGTGGCGGGAATCGAGCAGGTTTTTAATCTTCAATTACTGCGTTCGGATGTGTATCCCATCAGCTATTTGCCCAGTGATATTCGCTGGCGCGACGTGCTGATGGTGGCGGGGATTGCGTTTGCGATGAGCGTGATCGCGAGTCTTTATCCGGCCTGGCGAGCCTCTAGGTTGGCCCCGGCAGCGGTACTCCGACAGCAGTAGCGCTTAGCTACGGTTTTTTGTCAGGGGAAGAGGGTTTGGTGGCCGCTTGCTGGTCGCGCTGAGCGCGCAGCAACTGGCGGCGACGCCAGCGGCGAGCGACATTGACGCGCCAGAGAATATGGATGGACGCCGCGCCTGCCAGCCCCAGAAACAGGCCGGTCAGCAGACAGCCCAGCAGGAAAGGGCGCCACAGCAATACCAGTTCTTCCTGAATCCAGGCCCACGACAGTTCAAACGCGAAAGCTTTACTGGGAACATCCAGAATCGCTGCGCCGACTTTATAGCTAAAATAGAAAAATGCCGGCATCGTCACCGGGTTGGTGATCCATACCAACATCACAGAAAGCGGTAGATTGGCGCGTAGTAAAATCGCGGTGAGCGCAGCGAGCAGCATCTGTGTGGGGATCGGCACGAACGCGGTAAACAGGCCAATAAAAAAAGCCAGCGTGACGGACCGACGGTTAAGATGCCAGAGGTTGGGGTCGTGGAGCAGGCTTCCGAATACCCTCACCGAGGGATGCTCACGCATATGTTCGGGAGCTGGCAGCCAACGCTTGAAGAATTTACGAGCCATCGGCCCCACTTTAAGTTGAAAAGGTTGCAATGAACAGCGCCCAGCCCCGAGAGACCGGATGGCGGCGCTATTATGCCCGTAAGTAATGAGGTACTCCAGCATGTTGTCATGGATGATGACTGCGGTGGCAGGCTTGGCGTGGCTGCCGATGATGCCGTTCCTGCCGCCTTGGCCCATATTATCAGCCGGGGCGCTGGTGTCATTGCTCGTAGCATTTTTCTGCCGCTCCTCCGGCCGACGTTCCGCACTCGGTCTGTTCGCGCTGTTCCTGCTGTGTTCCGCCTGGAGCAGTGCGTACTGCCAGTCGCGTCTTGACCAGTGGTTTCCCGCATCGCTTGCCGGCGAGGAGGTGGTGTTAGCCGGACGCGTGATTGGGCCGCTGGAAAAGCGCGGCGGCGAAGCACGTCCCTACTGGCGTTTCGATTTTCAACTGTTGCCGGGGCAGTGTGCGCAACACTATTGTCCTCCCGGTCAGCCGCGATTCCGCCTCAACCTCTATCAAACGCCGGTGATCGAACCCGGCGGTCTTTGGCGGCTGCGCCTCAAACTCCGGCCGCCAAGTGGAACCCGGTCGCCGGGCGCGTTTGACTATGCGCGTTGGCTGATGGCCAACGGCTACTCCGGTACAGGCTATGTGCGCGAAGTACTGCGCCCCGTTTCCGGCTCAGCGGGGATAGCAGGGCATTACAATCACGGGCGGTCGTCAATGCTGGATGGTGCGGCAGATGACCTTTCCCGGTACCGCCATCATGCCGTGATGCGCGCACTGCTGTTTGCTGACCGCAGAGCGATGGACAATGAGCATTGGCGCGTGCTCGCCGCGACGGGAACCAGCCACCTGATGGCGATATCGGGCATGCATATCGGCATTGTTTTAGCCTGGGGTATGTTACTGGGACGCTGCGTGTCGGCCATGGGGCATGGGGGCAGGCGTGGGCTGCAGCTCATTGCGGCAACCGGTTTCCTGGCGGCGCTGTTATACGCCGCGATGGCGGGCTTCAGCCTGCCGACTCAGCGGGCGCTGATTATGGCCGGCGTGCTATGCCTGACGCTGGCGTTGGCGCGGCAGCAGTCGTCCTGGTCAGCCCTTTGCCTGGCACTGCTGTTAATCTTGTTGGTGGACCCTCTATCGGTTCACAGCGCGGGCTTATATCTTTCATTCGGCGCGGTTGCCATTCTGCTTAGCGTGGCGCAGGACCGCCGTTGGCAGGGGCATCCCTGGCGACTGGCGCTTGTCGCCCAGCTTAGTCTGATCATTGCCTTGGCGCCTGTCCTCACCGCCTGGGGCTTTGGTCTCAGTGCCGTTGCACTGCCGGTGAACTTGCTGGCGATTCCCCTGTTGGCATTGGTCATAATGCCCCTGCTGTTTGCGGCGCTGCTGCTGTCGCCATTCCCCGAGATTTCCCACGCGGTGTTCGGGCTGGCCGATGCGGTACTCGAACTGCTGATGAGCGGATTGGCGTGGTCAGCAGAGCTGTCGCCGCTATGGTGGCCTCAGGGTGGGGAGCTTGCCGTGTTACTGGGCTTGGCCGCGGCGGGTTTGATGTTGCTGCCTCCGGGGCTGCCGGGACGTGTTCTTTGCCTGCCGCTATTAGTGCTTCTGTTGTTCTTCCCGTCTGCACGTCCAGCATTAGGCAGCGCTTTGATCACGGTATTGGATGTTGGGCAGGGGTTGTCGGTACTGATTGAGACGGCAGAGCATCGCCTGCTCTACGACGTTGGCCCCGACTTCGATAGCGGCTATAACAGCGCTGACGCGGTTGTGTTGCCCTATCTCAGGAAGCGGGGTGTCGGCGCATTGGATCGGCTCGTACTCAGTCATGGCGATCGCGATCACTCTGGCTCCGCAGATGCACTGTTAGAAGTCGTGCCGGTAAATGAGCTTCTGTCGGGAGAGGTGGAACGCCACCGTCGGTTTGCGGCCCGCGACTGTCACGCCGAGACGCCTTGGCATTGGGATGGAGTGTCCTTTGCCTTTCTCCCGACCGGGGCGGCGGTTTCGGATAATCCGAACAACCGCTCATGTGTGCTGACACTGGCCATTGATGGTCGACAAGTGGTGATTCCGGGGGATATCGAATCGCTGGTGGAGTCCAGGCTGTTGGCGTCAGGCGCATTGCAAGGTGAAGTATCGCTGCTGCTGGCTGCGCATCACGGTAGCCGCAGTTCCTCCTCACTAGCGTGGGTCAAAACGTTCAATCCTGAACACGTTGTGTTCACGGCCTCTCGTTTCAATCGCTATGCGCATCCTCACCACGCCGTCGTGCAGCGTTACGCCCGGCAGGGGAGTCAGTGCTGGCAGACTGGGATGACCGGGAGCCTCCAGTTCATATTGAGCGGAGAAGGGGTTTCGATGATTGATCCTCCGGCAAAGCGTTTCTTCTGGCAGCATTCTCCAATTGAAATGTGCGCTGGGGAGGATTCCCCGTCGCGGTGACTTTTTCGGGCCCCGCATCGCTGTATAATGCAGCCACCGAAACCGTGGGATTGTGCTGTGCTTGAATTAGTGAAAGCGGGTGGCTGGCTGATGCTGCCCATTATCCTCTCGTCTATTTTGGCGTTGGCCATCTGTGTTGAGCGCTATCTGGCGTTGAATCCTGACAAAATCGCGCCGCGTAACCTGCTCAATCAAGTTTGGGGCTGGATGCAAAACAAGCAGCTCGACAATGACAAGCTGCGCCAGTTGCGCACCGCTTCGCCGCTGGGTGAGATCATTGCCGCGGGGCTGGGTAATGCCAAGTACGGTCGCGAGATCATGAAAGAAAGTATCGAGGACGCGGCTTCCCACGTGATTCACGGTATGGAACGCTATCTCACCGCTTTGGGGACCATTGCCGCCGTTACGCCCTTGCTGGGCCTGCTGGGCACGGTGATGGGGATGATTCGCGTGTTCAGTGAAATCATGGTGCAGGGTACCGGCAATGCGGCGGTGTTGGCCGGCGGCATATCAGAGGCGCTGATTACGACGGCTTCGGGCCTTTGTGTGGCGATCCCGGCCATGGTCATGCACCGTTATTTTCAGCGTCGCATCGATGCCATCGTCGTGACCATGGAGCAGGACACCATCAAGCTGATCAACGCGGTGCACGGCGATGTTCAGTTCAAAGATGCAGGTAAAACTGCGTGAAGTTCCGGCGTCAGCGTATTGATGATGGCGGCATCAACCTCACGCCGCTGATCGACGTCGTCTTTCTGTTGCTGATTTTCTTCATGGTGTCGACCACCTTCACCAAGGAAAGTCGCTTGCAGCTGGAGTTGCCGACGGCGGATGGCAATCCTGCCATTGAACAGCCTGAATCGCTGGAAATCGTTATCGACGCTAAGGGACAGTACCAGATCAACGACAGGCGTCTTGGCAAGGCCTCGATGACGGATCTGATGCAGGCGATGCAGGGACTGATAGGCAGTGATACGATGCGCCCGGTAGTGATTACCGCGGATGCCAATACGCCGCACCAGGCGGTAGTGAGCGCAATGGATGCCGCTGGCCGACTTGGTCTGGTTCATCTCAGCATTACCACACAGGACGCTGACACCGCTGAGTAATCGTACTCGCTGCGGTATTTATTATGAATAAAAATCCTTCAGATTTAGCTATTTACACTCGGCTTTTAAAGTACGTTATACCTTTCTGGCCGCTGTTTGTACTCAGTGTATTGGGCTTCTCCTTCTACTCCGGCGTGCAGGTTATGCTGGCGGATATGATGCAGTTGATCGTCGATTATATTGGCGACAACGTTCAGCCCGGGGAGGGCGGGGTCACTGCCAAAATCATGTGGGCGCTGGGCGGTGATGATTTCCATCTCGGCTCTGCGCGCACCTGGATTGTGGTCGCACTGGTGTTGTTAGGTGTTGGTCGCGGTCTCGGTTTTTTTGCCGGTAACTACTTTATTGCCGGAATCTCCCACCGCCTGGTTCATGTGCTGCGCCTGGAACTGTACAAGAAAATGCAGTTCGTCCCCAGCAGCTACTTTGACCGCAATTCTACCGGGGTGATGGTGTCGAAAATCACCTTCAATGTGGAGCAGGTGACCGGCGCGGCCGTCAATGCGCTGAAGGTGGTGCTGCGGGAAGGCACGTTTGCTGTCGGTCTGTTGCTGTATCTGCTGTATATGAATTGGCAGTTGACCATGGTGTTTCTGCTGGCGCTGCCGATGATTGGCGTCACCGTCTGGTGGGTGGGTAAACGCTTTCGCAAGATCAGCCGCAAAATCCAAAATGCGATGGGCGAGGTGAACCAGGTTACCAACGACAGCATTAATGCCTATCGGGAGATTCGCCTTTACGGCGGTGCTGATCAGGAGCTGAGTCGTTTCCGCGATGCCAGTGCGAAGAACCGCGATCAGAACATCAAAATGGCTTTCTATAACGCCATCAGCCCCAGTGTTATCCAGTTCCCTGTGGTTTTAGCCACGGGACTGCTTATCTGGATTGCACTCGGCCTGACCGGCGAAATGACACCGGGCTCCTTTGTGGCGTATCTGTCAGCGGCGCTGTTTCTGCCCAAGCCGATTCGTCAGCTGGCGGAGGTTAGCAGTGTGATCCAGAAGGGGCTGGCGGCAGCACAGGATATTTTTGAGTTCCTCGATGCTGAGCAGGAGAAAGATCAGGGCAGTTATCGCTGCGAACGGGTTCGCGGAGAAATCGATATTCGCCGCCTCAATTTCTCCTACGGCCCCGGCCTGCCAAATGTCCTGACCGACATCAATCTGCATGCGGAGCCGGGTACCTCGCTGGCACTGGTGGGGCTGTCTGGCTCCGGCAAGTCGACACTGGTCAGCCTGATTTCCCGTTTCTATCAGCACGAAGACGGCGAGCTGCTGCTGGATGGCGTGGATATCCGCGACTACGCGCTGGATAATCTTCGCGACAATATCGCACTGGTCACCCAGCAGGTGACCTTGTTTAACGATACGGTCTACAACAATATTGCCTACGGCAGCATGTCGACAGCGAGTCGTGAAGATGTGCTGGCGGCCGTTGAAGCGGCCCACGCGTCCGACTTTATCAATGCGCTGCCTCAGGGCATTGATACGGTGATTGGCGAAGACGGCGTCATGCTGTCGGGTGGCCAGCGCCAGCGTCTGGCGATCGCGCGTGCCTTCCTGAAAAATGCACCGCTGCTGATTCTTGATGAGGCTACCTCGGCGCTGGATAACCGTGCAGAAGCCCATATTCAGAAGGCAATGGAAGAGGTGATGAAAGGGCGGACAACGATCGTAATCGCTCACCGCCTGAGCACGATTGAAAGTGCCGATCAGATCGTGGTGATGGAAGAGGGCCGCATATACGAGCAGGGCAGCCACAGCGAACTGATGGCGCTGGGCCAGCGCTACGCCCAGCTCTATAACAAAAACTTCGAGGAAGCCGGTGAATCTTGAGCAGCAGCTCAATGCCCGATGGTACGGACGTCCCGGCATTCTGTGGTTGTTGTTGCCGCTGGAGGGATTGTTCCGAGCTGTTGCTGCGCTGAGACGTCGACTGATTGAGCCACAGCGGCTGCCCGTGCCGGTCATCGTTGTGGGCAACCTCGCCGTGGGCGGCAGCGGAAAAACACCGATGGTGCTGGCATTGGTCGAGCACCTTCGCCAGCGGGGCTATCGCCCCGGTGTGGTCAGCCGCGGTTATGGCGGTAAAGCAGCAAGTTATCCCCTGTTTGTCTTTGCAGATACCTCACCCCGTGATGCCGGCGACGAACCCTGTTTGATTGCACGCCGCAGCGGCGTACCCGTGGCGGTGGCTCCCGACCGTCCGGCGGCGGCGGAACTGCTGATCGCGCAAGCCGGCTGCGATATTTTAATCAGCGACGACGGCTTGCAGCACTACCGCCTGGCCAGAGACATCGAAATTGTGTTGGTCGATGCGGCAAGAGGCTTCGGCAATGGGCATTGTTTGCCGGTTGGTCCGTTGCGCGAGCCGCGAAGCCGCTTGCAAGCGGTGTCGCTGTGTGTCAGCAATGGTGAGATTGCCGCAGACCTGCCCGAAGTGAGCCATAGCATGCAACTGAGCGGGCAGGTGCTGGTCAATTTGAACGACGGGCAGCGTTGCGGCGTCTCAGAGTGGGCGGGCAGTCAACGCATTCATGCGGTCGCGGGTATCGGTCATCCGCCACGGTTTTTTGCCAGCCTGCGAGCGCTGGGCTTTGATCCGATTGAGCACGCCTTTGGCGACCACCATGCGTTTCAGCCGGACGATTTGCAGTTCGGCGATGACTTGCCGGTCGTCATGACGGAGAAAGACGCCGTGAAGTGCGCGGCATTCTGTCCCGATAAGAGTTGGATGCTGCCGGTGGATGCGCAGCTTTCCGACGACTTTTTTGCCACATTGGATATTGAGCTTGAGAGCTTGCCTCAAAAGCCCCGGTCCTGAAATTCTGATTGAGGTTGTTCATGTCATACACGGTGATTATTCCCGCACGCTATGCGTCCAGTCGCCTGCCCGGCAAACCCCTGATGGATATCGCGGGCAAGCCAATGATTCAGCATGTGTGGGAGCGCGCTCGAAGCAGCGCGGCGAGCGCTGTGGTGATTGCCACGGAAGATGCGCGGGTGGCTGAGGCCTGTGAGGCCTTTGGCGCCGAGGTGTGCATGACCTCGGATGCCCATGAAAGCGGTACCGACCGCCTGCAGGAAGTGGTCAGCAAGCTGGGGCTGGCGGACGATGAGATCGTCGTTAATGTGCAGGGCGATGAGCCCTTGTTGCCCGCGGCGGCGATCGAACAGGTGGCGGAAAATCTTGCTGCCCGACCTGCCGCGGGGATCGCAACGCTGAAGGAAGCTATTCACGATGCCGAGACTGTATTCAATGCCAATGCGGTGAAAGTGGTGAGCGATCGCGAGGGCTTTGCCCTGTACTTCAGTCGCGCGCCGATTCCCTATGCCCGGGATCACTGGAGTGGCGGCGAGCAGACGCTGCCAGTCGGTCAGGCTTACTGGCGGCATATTGGTATCTATGCCTATCGCGTGGGGTTCCTGCACCAGTTTGTCCAGTGGCCCGGTGGTGAGCTGGAGAACAGCGAGCGACTGGAGCAGCTACGCGCCATGGAGAATGGTGTGCGTATTCATATCGCTGAAAGCTGCGTGGCGATTCCCGGTGGGGTCGATACCGACGCTGACCTGCAAGCGGTTCGTGCGCTGGTGGAGGCGGGCAATGGCTGAGCGGGTGCTGTTCGTCTGTCTGGGCAATATCTGTCGTTCACCCACGGCGGAGGCGGTATTCCGCCAGCGAGTGCAGGCGGCCGGAATGACAGGGCAGATTGATATCGACTCTGCGGGCACTGGCGACTGGCATATCGGCAAGGCGCCAGACCGCCGCAGTCAGCAGTTTGCCGCGCGCTTTGGTTACGACTTGTCGCCGTTGCGGGCCCGTCAGGTCAGTGAGGAGGATTTTCGTGAATTCGATTATATCCTCGCCATGGACCTCGCCAACCTTGCCGACCTGCAGGCAATTCAGCCGCCCGACAGTCGCGCTCGTCTGGAGCTGTTTCTGACCTACAGTGAGGCTGATGAAGACGAAGTCCCCGATCCCTATTACGGCGGTGATGAGGGCTTCCTGCGGGTGCTGCAACTGGTTGAGTCGGCCAGTGACGGCCTGTTGCAGACTCTGCGAGGTGAGTCTTGACGCTGGCGGTTCAACGCCAGGTATTGCTTACCGGGTTTAATACGCTGGCTTTGCCCGCAGTAGCGGAGGCGTATTGCCGGATTGAACGCGATGAGCAGCTTGCCGAGGCCCTGACGCTTGCCCGGAATGAGGGCTGGACGCCGCTGATTCTGGGGGGCGGCAGCAACTGTGTGTTCAGTCAGAATGTCCCCGGTCTTGTTCTCCATCTTGCCCAGCGAGGTATTCATGCCTCTGAGCATGACGGTGAGCTCGTCGTTGAGGTCGCGGCGGGGGAGAACTGGGACGCACTGGTTCGCTACAGTCTTGAGCAAGGCTGGTATGGCCTTGAAAACCTCATTGCGATTCCGGGTGCTGCGGGCGCTGCGCCGGTGCAGAATATCGGTGCCTATGGCCTGGAGCTATCCAGTCGCCTGCTGTGGGTGGAAGGTTGGGACATCGACGCAGCGGCCCTGCGGCGCTTGAGCTTGGCCGAATGCCAATTGGCTTATCGCGACAGTATCTTCAAGCATGCCTTGCGGGATCGCTTTGTGATCTGTCGCCTCGCTCTGCGCCTGAGCCGCCGCCCGGAAACCCGCGCGGATTACCCGGCTCTGCGCGATTTTTTGCAGGAGCAGGGGCAGAACCCCGATGCCCTGCATCCACAGACGCTGGCGCGCGCTGTTGCGGAAATACGTGCCAGTAAGCTGCCCGATTATCGGCGAGAGCCCAATGCCGGCAGCTTCTTCAAAAACCCGATTCTCAGCGCAGGGCAGGCCGAGGCACTGCTTCAGGAATACCCGGGTATGCCGCATTGGCCGATGACCGATGGCCGGGTCAAGCTGGCGGCGGCCTGGCTGGTGGATCAATGCGGCTGGAAAGGACGGCGCGAGGGCAAGGTCGGTGTTCACCCGCAGCAGGCCATCGTGCTGGTCAACTACAACCACGCCAATGGTGAGGAACTGTTGGCGCTGGCGGCCCGCATTCAAGACTCTGTTTACGCGCGGTTTGCTGTCCTGCTGGATATCGAGCCGCGGGTGTATTGAGCCCGGGGAGCTGCGACAGTGGGTATTGATATTCCACTTCCTGGTGCTTCGCTGAGGTATTACCCGGACTATGTTACTGATGCCGACCGGCTTTTCTGCGCACTGAGAGATGGCATCGACTGGCAGCAGCCGCAGCTTAAGGTCTTTGGTAAATGGCACCCGACCCCGCGTCTGGTTGCCTTTGTCGGCGATGAGGGTGTGTCTTATCGATACAGCGCGCAGCGACACCAGGCATTGCCATGGCCTGACGTATTATGCGCTGTTCGCCGTCAGCTTCGGCTGGATTTCGATTTGGACTTTAACAGCGCCTTGCTCAATTACTATCGCGACGGCGATGACAGTATGGGCTGGCACAGTGACGATGAGCCTGAACTGGGCGCCGCGCCGGCTATCGCGTCACTGAGCCTTGGCGACAGCCGGGATTTTCGTTTCCGCCCCTTTCCGGGTCGACATCAAGCGGGTTCACCCACGCATACCGTCACGCTTGAAAATGGCTCACTGCTAGTGATGTTGCCTCCGACCCAGGAATTTTGGCAGCACAGCCTGCCACGCCGCGCCCGGCGCGGGCCGCGCATCAATATTACCTTTCGAAATATCTGCCGCTAGGGCATTGGCAAGCCGCTAGTGACAGGAGAGATAAGTCGCACTTATCTAGCACATGCCACCGGCAAAATGGTATCTTCTGGCTCGATAACAGGGAGTCACTTATGATCACAGTGCTGGTTGCAGACGACCACGCCATGGTGCGTACAGGCATAGCAAGGATGCTGGATGATGCCGCGGATATTTCGGTGATTGCGGAGGCTGCCAGTGGCGAAGAAGCCATTCAGCGCTGCCGGGAATTAAAGCCAGATATCGTATTGATGGATGTACGCATGCCCGGTATGGGTGGTTTGGAGGCAACACGTAAACTGCAGCAGCTGGTGCCGGAAACGCGCATTATTGCTGTGAGCGCCCTTGAGCAGGAGCCCATGCCCAGCCGCCTGCTGAAGGCGGGTGCCTGGGCGTATCTGACCAAGGGTGGAGATGACTCCGGGCAGGAGGTGTTGACCGCCGTGCGTCAGGTCGCCAGCGGTCGTCGCTACCTCAGCCCGAGTATCGCGCAGGCACTGGCACTGCGTAGCTATGATGAGAAGTCCGCGTCGCCATTTGATACCTTGTCGGAGCGGGAGATTCAGATCAGCCTGATGATCAGCAATGGGTTACGGGTGCAGGATATTGCCGACACCCTGCATATTCAGGCCAAAACGGTGAACAGTTACCGCTACCGCATTTTCGAAAAGCTGGATGTCAATGGTGACGTGGCGCTGACCTTGCTGGCGATGCGTCACGGGCTGATCGAGGCGCCCAGCGGCGAAGACTGAAGGATTTCATGCCCCCAACAACGAGTTTTGACCACCAGCGCTTTCTGAAGACGGTTACCCAAAAGCCCGGCGTATATGTGATGTTGGACGCCGATGGAAAGGAACTCTATGTCGGCAAGGCAAAGAACCTGCGCAAGCGTTTGAGCAGTTACTTTCGCGCTTCCGGCTTGAATAACAAGACCGTTGCGCTGGTCTCGCGTATCGCTCAGATAGAAGTGACGGTGACGGCCAGCGAGCGCGAGGCCTTGCTGCTCGAACAGAATCTGATCAAGCGCTACCGACCGCCGTACAATATTCTGCTGCGCGACGATAAATCCTACCCGTACATATACCTCAGCAGCGATCAGCGGCACCCGCGCCTGAGTCTGCATCGTGGCAGTAAACGCGGCAAGGGGCAGTATTTCGGCCCTTACCCCAGTGCGGGGGCCGTGCGCGAGAGCCTGAACTGGCTGCAAAAAGTGTTCAAAGTTCGCCAGTGTCAGGACAGCTACTACCGCAACCGTAGCCGTCCCTGCCTGCAATACCAGATCGGGCGGTGCACCGCGCCCTGCGTCGGCAAAATCAGCGACGATGAGTATGCCCGCGATGTTCACCATACGGAGCTGTTTCTCAGTGGTAAAAGTGCGGCCCTGCAAACAGCTTTGGCTGATGAAATGGAGCAACATGCTCAGGCACTTGAATTTGAAAAAGCTGCCGAACTTCGGGATCGTATTGCCTACCTACAGCAGGTTCAGGCCAGTCAGTGCATTGAAGGCGAATCCGGAGATCTCGATATTGTTGCCGGGGTCATTGAAGCGGGCTTGTGCTGTATCCAACTTTTGTCCGTGCGGGGCGGGCGGGTGCTTGGCAGTCGCAGCTATTTCCCCAAGAGCTCGCTGGAAGAGGGGCTGGAAGCCCACGTTGAAGCATTCATTGCCCAGCACTATTTGATTGGCAGTGGCGCAATGGATATGCCCCGCGAACTGGTACTCAATATTGAGCTGGGCGATGCCGATATACTCGCCGCCAGCCTGAGCGAACAACTCGGGCGACAGGTAGCGATTGTGCATAAAGTTCGCAGCCAGCGGGCCAAGTGGCGGCAACTGGCGATGACCGCTGCCGAGCAGAATCTGCGCAATCGGCTGGCTGCGGGGGAGAGCATGAGTGCGCGTTACCGGGCACTCGCCGAGGTGCTGGCCTTGCCCGAACCGCCGGAGCGACTGGAGTGCTTTGATATCAGCCACAGCAGTGGTGAGGCCACCGTGGCCTCCTGCGTGGTATTTGACGGTAACGGTCCGTTAAAAAGCGACTATCGCCGGATGAATATCGAGGGCATCACGGCAGCGGATGACTATGCGGCGATGCGGCAGGCGCTGACTCGGCGCTACAAACGCATTGCCAGTGGTGAAGTGCCCCGGCCGGATGTACTGTTTATCGATGGCGGCAAGGGACAGCTGAACCAGGCGCTGGAGGTGCTCGGTGAACTGGAGATCAGCGACTTGCTGGTGGTCGGTGTCGCCAAGGGGGCTGATCGCCGGGCCGGGCTGGAGGTGCTGATTCGCGGCGACGATGGTCGGGAAATTAGTCTGCCGGATAACAGTCCGGCCTTGCACCTTATTCAGCATATCCGCGATGAATCCCACCGTTTTGCCATCACGGGGCATAAAGCCCGCCGGGACAAGGCGCGTCGACAGTCTGGCTTGGAGGCGATTCCGGGCGTCGGGGCAAAGCGTCGGCGCGATCTGCTCCGTCACTTTGGCGGATTACAGGGCGTACAGCAGGCCAGTGTGTCTGATTTATGCATGGTGCCCGGTATTAGTGAAAAAATTGCACAGGATATCTATGAAGGCCTGCGCAGCCGCTAGAAAAGCCCTAAAATGGCGCAAGCCGGTTCAAATGAGACGAGTATGAATATCCCCAACGCCCTGACTTTATTTCGCATCGTATTGATTCCGGTGTTCGTTTTGCTGTTTTACCTGCCGTTTCCCGGCAGTTATCTGGCGACAGCGGCGGTCTTCGGGCTGGCGGGCATCACGGATTGGCTGGATGGCTACCTGGCGCGCAAGCTCGGGCAGTCAACGCCGCTCGGTGCATTTCTGGACCCGGTTGCCGACAAGTTAATGGTGGCGGTTGCATTGGCGTTGTTGATCGAACGCTATGATGCCTGGTGGTTTACCTTACCGGCGGTGATTATCATCGGTCGCGAGATTGTGATTTCAGCCCTTCGGGAATGGATGGCTGAGCTGGGTAAGCGCACCAGTGTGGCAGTCTCTTACCTGGGCAAGGTGAAAACTACAGCCCAGATTATTGCGATCATCGGCTTGCTGCTGTTGCCGCCAGACCCTGAAAGCCTTGGCTACATGGCGAACATGATCTGCCTGTATGTGGCAGCGCTGCTTACTTTGTGGTCAATGCTGATTTACCTGCGTGCAGCCTGGCCGGATTTGCGCGCCAAGGCGTAAAAAAATCCGCTAAATCAGCAACTTTCCTTGACAGCAGTAGGTGAGTGACTAGAATAGGCGCCTTCTTGATTCGCTGCTCTGTCGTCGCCTGACAGCAGAACAGAAAACCGAGAAAATGCGGGAATAGCTCAGTTGGTAGAGCGCAACCTTGCCAAGGTTGAGGTCGCCGGTTCGAACCCGGTTTCCCGCTCCAAACTCGTCTTTCGGCAATCGATTGAGAGACAGTGAAAAGGCGCGGTGGCAGAGTGGTTATGCAGCGGACTGCAACTCCGTGTACGCCGGTTCGATTCCGACCCGCGCCTCCATTTTCCTTCCCTGACGATATCTTCTTTTAACGCGGCAAAGCGTGTGCGCAGTTATTGGCGTATGCGAGTCGTGGCGGATTTCTCCGCCAGTTCTTATGCAATATTCGCGGTGCTGGCAGGGGCGGTCTTGACGCCATGATAGGCCTTGGCGAAATGCTCCCAGTTCATCGGCATTCTCTGCCGCCAGCGGGCCGGCAGACAGCTCAATGGCACCGGCGAGCCGTTGCATTCATACCAGAACAGCCATTGGCAGTGAAGGTGAGGGGTGAGGCGGCTGACGATCTGTGCGGCAGCAGGTGTCAGGGCCATGTTGCGCAAATCGCTGCGCTTCAGGGTGATGGTCTCCAGAAGACTCAGGCCCTGATTCAGTGCGAACAGAATCGCGGCGCGCTCGCTGCGTTCAAAGTCTGCGATCATCATGCCTTCAAGCGGCGCGGCTTCCTCATGAGGCAACAACTGCCGCGAGTCGCGTATCCAGCCGTTGATTGCCGCCTGCTCCGCAGCGAGTTGTAAACGCTGGTAGGCATCGTGGCGGGCGTTTTTGCCATCGATCCACTCGATACGACTGAGACAGTTCAGTAGCTCATCTATCGCTAGCTCATCAAGGGCTTGCTCATAGAAGGTTCCATCCTTGAAGCAACTCAAGTCCACAAAACAGTTAAGATCTGAAAAACGCATGATTGGGTCCGCCTTGGCTCTAACGGTTTTATTATGTTTTAACGCTCGCCTAAGAACAATTTAACTTAGGGGTTTATACGTATTGTCACAAAGAATCGTGATGGATGTCTCTAATTATTGTGTCGAAAACGCGGAATTTTTGTCCAAAATTGCCGTCAAATGCGCTAAATGTACGGCTGTTAAGATAAAAACGTTTTCATTTTTCACGAATCAAAAGCAACGTGTCATTCCGTTTTTAGCAGCAAGTCTCCCCAGTTTTCAGTCTCTCTTGCGCCATTTCGAGGTAGTCCGGGTCGGAAGAAAGTGCCTGATCAATGATCTCCAGCGCCCAGTCGGGAAGCGAGGGATTGAGTCGGTAGTAGACCCATTTACCCCGACGCTCGTCTTTAACCAGTTCGCAGCGCTTCAGCTCCGCCAGGTGGCGGGAAACTTTAGGTTGGCTCAGTTGTAGCGCGCTGGTCAGATCGCAGACACACAACTCGCCGTGATGGCGCATCAGCAAAAGGCTTTTCAGTCGGGTGTCGTCGGCAAGGCATTTGAAAAACTGCAGGGTATTAGTCATCGAAAACTCCGGTTGCTGATGGCAATTATATTTGTCGCCCCGGATATTTGAAGGGCCTGCGTAAATCACGTACTGCACCTTTCGCGTACTCTGTGTAGGGTTCGTGAAAATGCATGCGTGGTACGTCATGAATAAGAAACGCGGCTTCGTTATTCTCGGATCACTTTTTTCGCTGTGTATGAGCCTGTTTGCGGCCAGATCACTGTGGAAAACACCGGTTAGTGAGGCTGATACAACACAGAGAATAGCGGCCTTATTCAGTCAGGAGCTGCATCATTGGCTGGAGGATGGGAGTGACAATTGGCCCACGCCTCGCTATGTCCTTGTCTACAGTCGTCCGGGGCAGCTTTCCCCCTTGCTTGAGCGCCTGCGTTTGGACGACTACGCTGTTTTGTATAGCAATAACGCTCAGCAGAGGGCACTGCTGCGACTGTCGGCACCGAAAGAATTGCTGCGATTACAATGGATTGAAGCGGTCAGCGTTGTTTCTGCAGCGAAGCCGCCGCTAACGACAATAGAAATGAGGCGTCTTAATGCGCGTAGTCCCTGAGAAAAACGGTTACTCACATCTTGTTGCGGCTTTCTTGAGCGCAGGCATTGCCGCGCTTTCGTCGTCGCCACTTCATGCTGGAGACGCGCAGAATATTCGTCTGAATAACGCGCTCGAGCGAAAGATTGGCAGCCATATTCGCGGGCAATTGCAGCGACCCAGCAAGAACGCACTGCAGAGCGATCGTCTGCTTAACGCTGCCTCAGACCAGGGCGCGATTCCCGTCGAACTGCTGTTGCGTCCTGAGCTGCTGCCAGATGATGTGACCATGCAGCTCGAAGACATGGGCTTGACTGTGCGCTATCTGAGTTCAGACCATCGCTGGGCAAGGGTGCTACTCACGACAGATTCCTCACTGCAGGCACTGGCCAGTGCGGAGTGGATTCAGCAGGCCAACTACGCCCCGGAGCCGGTGACACGGCGGGGCGATGCCCGCAGTCGCGCCGGTGTGGCGCTTCGCAGCGAGGTCTTGGCTGCCGACTTAACGGTTGATGGCACTGGGCAGCATATCGGGATTCTGTCCGACAGCTTTGCGCATACCGCCGATGTTCGCGATGCCAATACGACACCTGCCGCAGGGGAGAGTGGTGTTTTGCGCGGCAGCAAACCCCAGGACAGTGGAGATCTGCCCGCATCCGTCCGAATTCTTTTCGATAATGATCGCGATAGCAGCAACGAGCTGGCGGGATCTGATGAAGGCGCGGCCATGGCCGAGTTGATTTACGATATCGCGCCCGGCGCAGAGTTAAGTTTTCATAGCGTCGGAAGCAGTCGGCGAGAGTTCGCTCAGGGGATTGAGGCACTGTGTAACAGCGGCGCCTCGGTGGTTGTGGACGATGTACTGTTTCTGACCGAGTCCAGCTATCAGGACGACTTGCCGGCGCTAGCCGCGAGTGCCTGTGTGGAGCAGGGCGTTGCCTACCTCAGCGCTCTCGGTAACGACGCCAACAAAGCTCACCGCTTTGTCTACCGTGATAGCGACAGCGGTGTCGATATGGCCGGTACGCTGGCGGTGCCCGATGGTAGCGATCTTCACAACTGGTCCGATAATGGTGTTGACCGTTTTATGGCGATCCGCCTGCCGGCCTTTGCGAGCACTTACGTAGTGTTGAACTGGAATCAGCCCAATGCCAGTGTTAACAGCAGTAATGGCGCTCAGATTGATCTCAACCTGTATGCGACCACATCTCCGCAGTTGGACGCACTCGACTCCGCGAGCACAGGATTCTACGCCAGCAGTACCAACACGCAGGGCAGAACCGGCGTGCCTTTTGGCGATGCGGTGGAATTTGTACTGCTGGAAACCGGGGCGAACAGTCAGACATTCTACTTGGCCATCGATCACTTTGACGGCAGCCAGGGAGACATCCCGCAGCAGACCGGCGTGCCGCTGGAGTTTCGTCTCCTTTATACCGGCACTACGCCGACCAGTATTGAATATGCCTTTAATGGACCAAGCGCCTGGGGACATGCGACGGCGATAGGTGCGGCGGCGGTCGCGGCCGTGCCTTGGTGGGAATCACCTCAGTACGAACCGGAAAGGTTTACAACCCCTGCTATCGATCCCGAGCCCTTCAATTCCGTTGGTGGTTTGTTGTCAGTCCAGTTCGACAGCAATGGCAACTACCTTCGAAGTTCCCGCCGTACACCTCAGTTTGCGGCGATCGATGGCAATAACACCACATTTCTCGGATCGCCTTCCAGCAGTGTTGCGCCCATTGATGGTGAGCCGGATGGCTATCCCAACTTCTTCGGCACATCCGCCGCCGCACCCAATGCGGCGGCTGTCTTTGCGCTGTTGCTGGAGGCCTTTCCCAATGCCACACCGGTGCAGTTAATTGCGGCGACCCGGGACAGCGCAATTGATGTGGCCGGCAGCGAAGCCTCTACCGGTGAAGACGACGTGACCGGCAGCGGCTTGATGGATGCCCGCGCTGCGGCAGAACTGCTGAGTCAGCGTGTGGACCCCGTCGATAATGGTGGCGGTGATGACAACGCAGGCGGCGATGACAACTCGGACGGCGGTGATGGCGGTTTCGCCGGGGGCATTGGTGGCGGCTCCTCCGGTGGCGGAGGTGGCGGTGGCTGCTTTATCGCCACTGCTGCCTACGGCAGTTTCCTGGCCGAAGATGTGGAACTGCTTCGCGACTTCAGAGATGACGTCTTGCTCAAGTTTGGCGCAGGTCGCGAGTTTGTGCGCCTCTACTATCGTTACTCGCCGCCACTGGCAGAGGCCATTGCCGGGCACGAGTGGGCGAGGGCTGTGGTCCGAGCGGGCCTGTTACCGCTGGTGCTCAGTATCCGCTACCCCATCACCACGATAGCGATGATTCTGTTGATGATTGGCTGCATCGCTGCCCAGCGCAGGCAGAAATACCTGCCTGAAAACGCATAAGCCTGCTAAGGCGTTGTTTTTCCAGCGCTTGATAAGTAGAATTGTGCGCCTTCCTACACGCCTGCAACTCAGCGCAGGCGTGTATCTCGCATCCCTGCCCGGGTGGTGAAATTGGTAGACACAGGAGACTTAAAATCTCCCGACTATTGCAGTCGTGCCGGTTCGATTCCGGCCTCGGGCACCATTGATACCGCTGCTAAAAAGCCTTGTTGCGTCTGTTTGGTACGATGTGACTCATTACGTGTCTGTCGTAACGACGTGTGCGATCACGTGGTCTAATCCTGCGCGATGAGGCAGGTGAGTTTAGTTAGCCTATCCTTTTAGCCCGGCGGTGGTCGACACCCTACGATACTGACGCCACGATGCTGTCGTGCCCTGAAGACTGACTCTACATATCGCTTTAGCATGATCATTACGTTTTACATCCAGTCGATATCAATTCAGTCCCGATTCAGTCTTTGCACTCAATACTGCAAGCCTGTTTCTTTCAGGAGCTTTGCCATGAAATATTCTGTGTTGTCGGCGTCTGCCTTGGTTCTGGCCTTATCCGTTCCCGCCGCACAGGCGTCGCCTTATCGCAGTTCGTCACCCAGCATGTATGTGTTTGGCGGCGTGGGAATGTCGGATTTCAGCTGGCAGGAACGAGACGTTCGCTATAGCTTTGGTGACGGCAGCTTGAGTGATGTTGAGGTCGATGAACAGTCGAGTGCCGCGCGGATTGGTTTTGGCTTGCCAGTGGGCGAAAACCTCGCCTTTGAAATGGGCTATGTAAACCTGGGTGATCTGACTGCGTCGGGGTTTTCTGATGGTAGCCAGGTGCTAAATAACGGTTACAGTGCGGGCCGGGTTGATATAGACGGGAGCCTCGATGCGCTGTTTATCGGTCTGCGGCTGCAGACGCCAGCCAAAGAGCCGATTGGCCTGTACGCAAGAATGGGTATTGCTGCCTGGGAGTTTGATGGACGGGTTGAGGACAGCAGTCGACGCGGTGAGTTTCTGGTCGAGGGCAGTGACCCTTATCTGGGGGCCGGGATGCGTCTGGCGGTCGCTCGCAACGCCGATATTCAGGTGGGGTATGACTACTACGTATTCGACGATGATCGCAGTATCGATATGTCTGCAGATGTCGTCTCGGTGGATTTCGTTCTGCGATTCTAAGCGCGCTTCCGCCGGGAAATTCTACAGCAGGCGCTTTTTATAGCTCTCAGCGTGCATGTCGATGATTTCCACGCTGAGGCTGTAAACCTCCGGGAGGTGCTCGACCAGCACGGCACGAAGGGTTTCGGCCAGCTGCCGTTTTTGCGGGTCGCTGCGTCCTTCCAGCAGGCGAACACTCAGGTGCACAAACTGCTGGCCGGGGACGGCAAGTTGATACTGTGTGTAGGGCAGAGCGCGTAGTTTAAGGTCTTCGGCCCGCACGATGCCGGTGCTTGCCGCAGCGTCGGCGGCGCTCGACATCAATGCGGGCAAGTGGGCATCCAGTGCCGAAGAGTGTTCAAAAATAAGATGGGGCATGAGGCCTCCGTGACAGTTTAGAACATTTCAAAATATTCTTTCTGCTCCCAGTCCGTCACTTCGCTGAGGAAGCGATCCAGTTCAGCCTGTTTGATCGTGGCGTAATAATTCACGAAGTTGTCGCCAAACTGCTCTCGATAAAAAGCACTTTCCTGAAAGTACAGCAGCGCCTGAAACAGGCTGCGAGGCAGTCGCTGTGCCGTGGAGTTATAGGGTTCCTCAACCGGTGCGGGCAGGGGATAACGCTGGTGAATTCCTGCCAGCCCCGACAATACCTGTGAGGCAATATAGAGATAGGGGTTTGCCGCGGGTTCGCCGACACGGTTTTCGATGCGCGTTGCCGGGTCGCCCATGCCGCCGAGTACCCGCAACATGGCGCCCTTGTTGTCGCGGCCCCATTGAATGCGATCGGGTGCGAGAGTCTGGGGGCGATAACGCTTGTAGGCGTTGATAGTGGGTGCGGCCAGAATGCAGGAGGCGGAGGCGTGCTCAAGGAGACCGGATAAATAGGCCTTGCCGATGTCTGACAGGCAGTCGTCCTGGGTGCCGGGAATAAAGGCATTTTTGCCCGTTTTGCTGTCGATCAGGCTTTGGTGCAAATGCCAGCCGCTGGCAAAGGTGTTGGGAATATGCGGCCGACACATAAAGGTGGCGTGGTAGCCCAGTCGGGCGCAGACCTGCTTGATGGCACTGCGCGCCAGCACCGCACTGTCGGAGGTGGCCAGGCCCCGCTGCGGGCTGAAAGTCAGCTCAAGCTGACTGGGACCAAATTCGATTTCCTCTGAGCGCAGCGGCAGTTTCAGTGCCAGCAGTGCCCGGCGAATTTCCCGGAATAGAGGTTCCAGCTCGTCGTAGCGAATTTCCGTGAGGTATTGATAACCCCGTTGAAGGGGAACCACCGACGGTGGAGTGCCGGGTTGCGTGCAGTCGTGAGCGGTCAGCGCGGTATCCACGTTGCGAAACAGGTGGAATTCCATTTCCAGACCGCTCATCAGCTCAAGGCCCTCGCCAGCCAGCTTACTCAGCGCACTGCGCAGACAGCGACGAGTATCGTATTCCACTGGCTGGCCATCGGGATAATACAGGTCGCAAAGAATCCAACCGGTATCCGGGGCCCAGGGCAGGCGACGAAATGTGCTGGGGTCGGCCACCATGATCAGGTCGGCAGCGCCGGCCAGCTTCTGGGTACCCATACCCGCGCCCGATTGCCACACTGGCATGGCGGTGCGGTGCGAGGTGTCCTTCAGAATCAGCGTGGAGGTCATGGTGCAGCCATTGACCAGTGTGCTGCCGATGGCATCGCCAATAATGGTTTTGCCACGGGTCAGACCGTGTTGATCGGCAAAAACAAAACGCAGGACTTCAATATTGTCGGCCTGAATTCGGGCAACGACATCTTCCGCCTGGGCGATCTGGTCGCTGTTCCAGAGTCCGTGCCGGTCTACAAAACTGCCTGAGAGGGGAAGCATAGTGGCGCTCCTCATTCTTGCCAGGGATCGTCAGCCCAGCCGGATTGCTGGCGGCGTTTCAAATCGCGTTCTTTCCAGCAGTTCTGCCAGTCGTCGGCGGGGCCAATTTCATCAATGGCAACGGGGCCGCGAATCCGGGTCACATCGCTGCTCATCGGCAGGGCATTGCGGCTGTCGGCCTCGGCGGCGTCCATCGCTTTGAAGAGCATTCGCCGGTAGCGCATGATGCCGATATCTGAGCGCATCAACTGGTGCTTGCTGCGATCGGCGATGGGGCCGGGGGATTCCACCGCCCACTGGTCGTGAACATTGATGTCGTCACCCATGCCGGTATAGGTTTTGTCGCGCTGTTCATCAGGGTTGTAGCCCCACTGATTTTGCGGGCCGTATTTTGGCTTGTAATCGGGCGGGGGATTCATATCGATACGCTGGGCGCGCATCAGCTCCTTGTTCACCGGCTTGCCAAAGCTGATAAACATCGAATACCAGTAGCAGGATTCGTCATCGACCGGGACATGCCATTGGGCAATGACCATCTCGTTGCTCATTGGAATGACGATTGCATTCGGAAACAGCAGATTGGTGACCCGTACATGGGTGCTTTCCTCGGAGATTTCCCTGAGGGTCAGCAGGCGAATCCCGAAGTCGGTTTCTTCTGCACGGATTTCGGGGCAGTCAAACTCGCGCAGTACCTTGGTCAGCGGCATGCTGCTGTCGGCAGCTTCGTCGCGGAACTGGCGGCCGTAGGCCTCGTCCAGTGAGTCGTCGGCCAAAAAACGGTGCAAGAACGAGGCGTGAACGGGGTCGATGCCCACTTCCAGCGCCTGCAACCAGTTGCAGTACCACAGACCTTTGTAGGCAAAGACATGGCTGTCGGGGGCGGTGAAACAGTCCAGTGCGGGAAACGCGGGAGGCTCACCGTCGCCCAGATACGCGAAAATTACGCCGTTGCGCTCTTCGCAGGGGTAAGAGGGGTGTTTGACCAGGGTGTGCGTGTTTGAACCAGCGGGTTGTGCCGGTTGCTCAAGGCAGTGACCCTTGCCGTCGAACAGCCAGCCGTGGAAGGGGCAGCGGAGGCCATCTGCTTCCAGTCGGCCGTAAGACAGGTCGACACCGCGATGGGGGCAGAAACGCCCGGAGAGCCGGTATTCGCCGTCGGCGGCCTTGAACAGTACCAGTTGCTCGTTCATCAGGGTGACCGCTTTTACGGGGCGTTCGCCGTCGAGTTCTTCGGTGAGCGCCACGGGCTGCCAGTAACTGCGCAGCACCTTACCGGCAGCGGTTTCGGGGCCGGTTTCGGTAAGGCGGATATTCTCTTCGGGAGTCAGCATGTCATTAATCCGAACATAAGTTTGAAATACGAACATAGCCGAGTATAGGGACTGCCGCGCCGCGGCGCAACAAGCAAGTTAGCGCTATCTGCCATATAGGATGTTTCGGGGCTTTGATGTAGTATGCGGACAATTGTTTAAATAGCGCATGAGGGAACAAGCCTTGCCAGCCAATAAAAACGGAGATAACGAAAAGTCCAAGGACTTGGTGGGATCCTTGATTCACGGCCTGGGCGTGATCATGGCCTTTGATGCTGAAGACCCCGAGATGACCCTGTCGCAAGTGGCAGAGAAAACCGGCATGAACCGGGCGGGGGCGCGGCGTTATCTGCTCACCCTGGCGCATTTAGGGTTCATTCATCAGGACGACCGGATTTTCCGCCTGACACCCAAGGTGATGGAGCTTGGTTATTCCTACCTGTCCACCGTGCCGATCAGTTCTATTGCCCAGCCGTACCTCGACACCATTCGCGATATCACCGGTGAAGCGGTGGCTGTCGGCATTATCGACGGTGAGGATGTGGTTCATATTGCCAAGGCCAACTCCAAACGACTGATGGCGCCAACGCTGACGATCGGCAAACGCTTTCCCGTGATTTATGCCTCGGCCGGACGCGCCATGTTGGCGTTGAAACCCGACGCGGAGCGCGACGCGATTCTCGACAAGGCGGACTTTACGCCGCTGACCGACAAAAGCATTACCTCCCGCGAGGAGCTGGACAAAGAACTGGCCAAAATCCGCCGTCAGGGCTATGCACTGGTCGAGCAGGAAATCGAGCTGGGGGCGCGTTCATTGGCGGTCCCGGTCTACAATCAGGCCGGTGAAGTGGTGGCCGGCATCAATACCCTGACCAACGCCGCCATCGTCAGCAAAAAGCAGCTGGTGGATGAGTGCCTGCCAGTGATGTGGGATGCTGCGCAGGAAATCAAACGCGCCCTGGTTTCCTGATGCCATGCGGGCCACTTTCGTGGCCCGTTTCATTACAGAGGGCTGAAAGGCCCGCCAGACAACACCTCGACAAAAGCCTCTTGTTTAATTTGCGAACATGTGTTCGTATAAAAAACAATTGTTTTTTTGTATTGAGGTTGTCATGAACGTTATTCACACCGAGCTGGCCCCGCAGGCGATTGGTCCTTATTCCCAGGCGATTGCCGTGAACGGCCTGGTTTTCGTCTCCGGGCAGATTCCCCTTGATCCTGTCAGCGGTGAGCTGCGGGAAGCTGATATTCACATCCAGACGACGCAGGTATTCGAAAACCTGAAGGCGGTGCTGGATGCGGCGGGCAGCGATTTTTCCAAGATTGTTAAGCTGTCGATTTTTATGGTGGATCTTGCCGACTTCGCCATCGTGAACAGCATTATGAGTGAGTACTTTACCGAGCCTTATCCGGCGCGTGCCTGTGTACAGGTGGCGGCCCTGCCCAAAGGGGCAATGGTCGAGGTCGAAGCGGTGGCAATTTCCGCATAAGGGGACGGTGGCATGATAGAACTTGCGTTGCTGATGGCCGTGTCGGGGCTCTTGGCGGGTGTGCTGAGTGGTCTGTTTGGCGTAGGGGGCGGCATTATTCTGGTGCCGGTGCTGGACTACGCACTCGGGTTTACCGAACTTAACCCGGTTTACCGTATGCATGTCGCCGTTGCCACATCACTGGCCGTGGTGATGTTTACCACTTTTTCCTCGGCCTATGCCCACTACAAAAAAGGCTCGGCGGACCTGGCGCTGGTCAAGCGATGGGGCCCGTTTATCATGCTTGGCTCCCTGATGGGGATCGCTGCGGCGACGGTGAGCTCGAGCCAGTTTCTTTCCATCCTGTTTGGTGTGCTAACGCTGTTGGTGGCCCTGAAAATGCTGCTGCCAATGTCGGAGTGGCGCCTTGCCAACGCGGTGCCGACATCGCGCTTGTCTTACCTGATTCCCACGGCGATTGGCGGCTTTTCAAGCATGATGGGTATTGGTGGTGGAACACTGGGTGTGCCGACCTTGAACTTGCTTAACTTCCCCATGCAGCGTGCCGTGGGAACGGCGGCAGGGTTTGGCGTATTGATCAGTATTCCCGGCAGTATCGGTTACATCGTGTCGGGATGGTCTGTTCAGGCGCTGCCAAGCGGCTATCTGGGGTATATCAACTTGATTGGTCTGGCGCTGGTGGCGCCGCTCGCGGTGGTGATGGCGCCCTTTGGCGCGCGTCTGGCACACCGTCTGTCGGCCAGACAGCTGCAACAGTTGTTTGGCGGTTTTTTGTTCCTCGTCGCGGCGAGAATGTTCATCAAGGTGCTGATGTGATGCGTGGCAGCATGCCGGTTGTGGGGCAGGCGCTGGTTGCCTGTGTTTTTGCGGGGGCATTGCTGCTGCTCAGCGAGAGCCTGCTGGCGGGAGAAAAATCGCCATTGAATCGCTTGCGGCCGCTGGATTCCCGTCCTGAACTGGATTCCGGTCAGGCACTCGGGCGAGCCTGTGTCCCGGGCGAAACCGTGGTCATGCGCGAGAATGTCGGTAAAGACAGCAGCTACTGGCGAGGGCTCCATCGCGGCCAGTTTGTTGTCTGCACGGGCAATAGCCGAAACGGCGAGTTACTGGTGGCCGACGGCCCCGGCCGCGTCTGGCAGTTGTCGCGCACGCAGGTCAATGCGACGCGCTTTTTTCCGGCTGAGTGGACGGCCTACGACCGGGATTATCTGGTTTGGGCCTACGACAGAAATACGCTGATTTTCCGAGAGAGTCTGGCCAATAGTTTCGAAGGTAACTTCTTTTACCTGCTGCTGGACGACGATGGGGAAGGGCGACTCAACGGGGCCTTGCTGATTGACTCAGGCACGGGCTATGAATCGCCCCGGGTTTGTCGGAGGCTCCATAACTTGAGAGGATGGAGCTATGAACAAATCAAAACGCTATTCCCCGGAATTCCGGGAACGGGCGG
>MDTC01060868.1_pt1 | contig 55785 bp, 50 predicted proteins | sample 811181 | NCBI WGS metagenome assembly MDTC01 (sample SAMN05326644, study PRJNA326480) | marine metagenome | isolation source: seawater | place: Pacific Ocean: North | collected 2011 | reverse complement strand
TGCGGGGTGGAGCAGTCTGGCAGCTCGTCGGGCTCATAACCCGAAGGTCGCAGGTTCAAATCCTGCCCCCGCTACCAAATTTTTATCATAGCTTTATGAATATCCTCACTTGGATTATTCTACCAAACTGATTGATCTTAAAATTCCTGTCCGTATTTTTTACCAGAAATTTATAGCTTCTTTCAGACGTTTAACGGTTTTCAAATGATTAAAGTTTGAGTTTTTTTGTCTTCCGACTACGTTTGCCAATCAAGTTGTTGTTGAATGTTCATGATCTTTTCTTTTTTGAAAATTAATGTCGATTCTTTCATTTAGTTAATTGATCTTTTCAGCAATAAATTTTTAAGTTACTCATACTTTTCAATAAATTCGTTGTTTGTGAATCTTTGGTATATGATCCCAGTCGCTCTGACAGAAGATTACAACCTTCGGATCTTGGCTTAGAGTCTTGCATCATACTCTGCCTCAATTTTCTTGGTGACTGTGCCACATCAAAAGTTTTTTTATGAGATTGCGAGGGTAGCTATCTATATGATTTAAAGGGGATTAAAAATGGTTTAAGGTTAACGCTGATGTATCAGTACATTAGCCTAAAACCCCGTATTTTATTCCTTGTCTTTTATAATTGAAGGCATTAGAATAGCCAAACTAATTATTTGCCTCCTTATTTTCCTGTTCTTAGAATAAGGCGTCATACGAGAGCAGTGATTGCTTCTCGTGTTTATAAAATGTTAGTACGATGAAGAGGGGCCTTGTGCCCTTTTTTGTTGGCTAAGTTATAGTTTAGAAGAGGTTTTGTGCAGCAGCAGCTACAAACATTAATACAGGGTACCGTTGAGTCACTAGGCTATGAGCTCTGGGGTTATGAATTTCGTTCACAGCCAGGCGGACCACTATTGTGCGTCTTCGTGGAGAAAGACACGGGTGTCTTGGTGGATGATTGTTCTCGGATTAACCGTCAATTGCGAGCAGTTTTAGAAGTTGAGACTTCAATGGGTGATCAATTGACACTGGAAATAAGTTCTCCCGGTATTGAACGCTCATTGTATCGCTTGTCACACTATCAGCGTTACTTAGGTGAGAAAATTAAGCTCCGTTTGGCAAGAGCACGAGATAACTGTCGTAATTTTAATGGCGTCATTGAGGATATAGATGAGGAATCTCAGGCGATCGTTTTATCGACAGAGCAAGAGACATTAAAAATTGCTTTATCAGAGATTGAAAAGGCACGTTTATTGGTTGAATTTTGAGGGTAAAGTTTATGACGACTGGAAACAAAGAAATCTTATTAGTAGCTCGCGCCTTGTCGAATGAGAAAGGCGTTGACGAAGGAATTATTTTTGAAGCAGTAGAGGCAGCATTGGCCTCGGTTACTGCTCGTCGTTATGATGAAGAAGCCCTTATACGAGTATCGATCGATCGTGATACGGGTGATTATGAGGCGTTTCGATGTTGGGAAGTCGCAGCGCTTAATGAAGAGGGCGAGTTAGATCTTCCAGATGAACAACTGACATTGGAGCAAGCTACGGAATACGGTGACGATCTTGAAGTTGGTAGTATTGTAGAAGAAGCTGTTGAGCCTGCCGAATTTGGTCGTATTGCCGCTCAACAAGCCAAGCAAATTATTACGCAAAAAGTGCGAGAGGCTGAGCGTGACAAAATTGCAAATCAGTATCGTGAACGTATCGGAGAGCTACTGATTGGTACGGTAAAGCGAGTCACTCGTGACTTTATTGTATTAGATATGGGTAATAACGCTGAAGCGATGTTATCGCGTGATCAAATGATGCAGCGTGATATTTTTCGTTTAAACGATCGTGCCCGAGTTTATCTTTACGGTATTTCTGAGGATCGTCGAGGTCCTCAATTATTGGTCAGTCGTGTTCATCCGCAATTACTGGTGGAGCTGTTTAAAGTTGAGGTGCCTGAGATTGCAGAAGAAGTAATTGACATTGTCGCAGCATCGCGTGACCCAGGTGCTCGCGCAAAGATTGCAGTCAAAACTAACGATGGAAGAATCGATCCGATTGGAGCTTGTGTTGGTATGCGCGGAGCGCGAGTGCAAGCGGTTTCTAATGAATTAGGTGGTGAGCGAGTCGATATTATTTTATGGGATGGTAATCCTGCACAATTTGTTATCAATGCAATGGCGCCAGCTGAGGTTGCTTCCATTATGGTCGATGAAGAAAAAAATACGATTGATGTAATGGTGGCTGAAGATCAATTGTCTCAGGCGATTGGTCGTGGAGGACAAAATGTACGTTTAGCTAGCGATTTAACTGGGTGGTCTTTAAATGTGATGACGCCGGAGCAGGCTACTGAAAAAGAAGCAGAAGAAAGTAGCGGGATGAAGCAAGTATTTGTCGATCAACTGGGTATTGATGAGGAGTTCGCTGAAGTCTTGGTGCAAGAAGGATTCACTAATCTGGAAGAAGTAGCTTATGTGCCACCAGAGGAGCTATTAGAAATTGACGGATTTAATGAAGAGTTAGTACAAGAGCTTCAAAATCGTGCTAGTGATGTCTTGCTAACACAGGAAATTGCTACACAATCCGCTTTAAGCGAGGCAGCACCCTCTGAAGAATTATTGGCACTTGAGGGAATGACATTGGAAATGGCTGTTCAGTTGTCTCAGAAAGAAATTATTACGTTAGATGATTTAGCAGAGTTAGCTATTGATGAGTTGCAAGAAATTGTTGAGCTTGATGATGAAAAAGCAGGTGAGTTGATTATGCTGGCCAGACAACACTGGTTCGAAGAGGAGTCAAGTGTCAGTGAATAAATAGTCTATATATTTTATGGGCGTTACAATTAACTGGATTAGAGCAAAAAGAATATGGCAAAAGTAAGCATTACAGAATTAGCAACACTGGTAAGATTAGAACCTGAAGTCTTATTAGATAAGTTGAAGCAAGCCGGTGTCGAGGTAACGGATACGGACCAACAGATTTCTGATGAAGAAAAGCGTCAGTTGCTGCTATTTTTGCAAAAAAGTCGCACAACTACTGCGTCGTCATCTGGGCCTAAAATTACTTTACAACGAAAAAGTTCAGGAACTGTAAGGCAAGGTAAGAAGAGTGTCAGTGTAGAGTTTCGTAAAAAAAGAACTTTTGTTAGGCCAACGGCAGAGGTTACTCAAGCTGATTCTGAGGTCACCGAGCAGCCTGCTGATGAAAAGATTGAAGAGGAGTTCGTTGTTCAAAGTGCTCCTATCGAATCAATAGAGGTTACTGAGCCACCAGTTAAAGAGGTAGAGACTCAAAGCAAGGTTGATACTCACTCGGAAACAGTGGCAAAAAACGCAAAAAGTGATTCAAAGTCTGCATCTCCACCTGCCCCTGATCGTGCTGATTCAAAACGCCGACGTAAGAAAAAGTCATCTCATGATCGTCATGACAAGAGAGATTTTGATGATGAAGCTTTAATGTTGTCACCGGTTAAAAGTCACAAGCGTAGGAAAAAGTCTGTCGGCCCTGCGTCGATTGAGCAAGGATTTGCAAAGCCAACCGCGCCTGTTGTGCATGAGGTAATGATCCCGGAGTCTATTACTGTGGCTGATCTGGCACAGAAAATGTCAATCAAAGCGGCTGAAGTGATTAAAGTGATGATGGGAATGGGTGCTATGGTGACGATTAACCAGGTGCTCGATCAGGATACTGCTGTGTTAGTGGTTGAAGAGCTTGGCCATAAGGTTGTGTTACTCAAAGAGAATGCCGCTGAAGAAGCTATTTTTGATAGCTATGAGCAATCTAACTTTAAAAAAGGTCCAAGAGCTCCTGTAGTAACTATAATGGGGCATGTTGATCATGGTAAAACTTCACTGTTAGATTATATTCGTCGAACAAAAGTGACGACGGGAGAAGCGGGTGGAATCACCCAGCACATCGGTGCTTATCACGTTGAAACACCTAAGGGTATCATTACGTTTTTAGATACACCAGGTCACGAAGCTTTCACAGCTATGCGTGCGCGCGGAGCTGGGTGTACTGACTTAGTTATTCTTGTTGTAGCAGCTGATGATGGTGTCATGCCACAAACGGTTGAGGCAGTAAAACATGCTAAAGCTGCCGGAGTTCCGATGGTGGTTGCTGTTAACAAAATAGATAAAGAGGACAGTGATCCAGAAAGAATTAGAACTGAGCTGACTCAGTATGAAGTGGTTTCTGAAGAGTGGGGTGGTGACGTTATATTTCAAAATGTTTCGGCCAAATCTGGGCAAGGTATTGATGAGTTATTGGATAGCGTTCTATTGCAAGCCGAGGTACTAGAGCTTGAGGCTATTGTCGAGGGTCCGGCCAGAGGTGTCGTGATTGAATCTCGTCTTGACAAGGGACGTGGTCCAGTAGCAACGATTTTAGTCCAGCAGGGTGAGCTTCAGAAAGGCGATATTGCTATGGTTGGGCGTGAATATGGTCGTGTAAGAGCCATGGTTGATGATTTAGGTCATCAAACCCATCAGGTAGGCCCATCCATGCCAGTGGAAATCTTAGGTTTATCAGGAACACCTGATGCCGGTGACGAACTCACGGTTGTACCGACAGAGAAGAAAGCTCGAGAGATTTCTCAATTTCGTCAAGGCAAATACCGAGAAGTGCGTCTAGCTAAACAAAAAGCAGCTCGCCTCGAATCATTGTTTGATCATGTGGAGAAAGGTCAGCAAAGTGTTTTAAATGTTGTGTTAAAAGCTGATGTACAAGGTTCTGCAGAGGCAATTAATGATGCATTACTTAAGTTGTCGTGTGATGAAGTAAAAGTAAATATCGTTGTGAACGGTGTAGGTGGAATCACCGAATCAGATGTTAATCTAGCATTAGCTTCTGATGCGATTATATTAGGATTCAACGTTCGTGCCGATGCATCTGCCAGAGAGCTGATTGAGAAAGAAGGCATTGATCTGCGTTACTACAGTATCATTTACGATCTCATCAACGAAGTCCGTGATGCGATGAGTGGTATGTTAGCACCGGCATACGAAGAGAAAATCATAGGGTTGGCTGAAGTACGTGATGTCTTTAGATCTTCCCAGTTAGGTGCAGTTGCGGGTTGTATGGTTCAAGAAGGTGTCGTGAGACGTAGTCTCCCTATTCGTGTCTTGCGTGATAATGTCGTTGTCTTCGAGGGTGAGTTAGAATCTCTACGTCGCTTTAAAGACGATGTCAAAGATGTTCGTAGCGGTACTGAATGTGGTATAGGAGTTAAAAATTACAATGACATTAAGTCAGGTGACCAAATTGAGTGTTATGAAAAAACATTGGTAACACGTAAGCTGTAAGTCAATAATTTAATAGTCACATGATAGTTCATGTGCTGGGGTATAAATGTCAAGTTCATCAAAACGTGTCCGCCGCATGGCAGATTTGATTCAGCGAGAGGTCTCATTGATCTTACGCCAACATGTGGTTGATCCTCGTTTGCAACAGCTAGTGATTACACTGGTCGAAATGTCGCCAGATTTAAAATCTGCTCGTATTCTCTTTACTGTTCCAGACGCAGAGATGGTTGATGATGTTATGCAAGCTTTGACTAAAGCATCTGGATTTATGCGCAGCCAAATGGCTAAAACAGCCGAGTTACGTTATGTGCCCAAATTATTTTTTCAGTATGATGCTCAATTATTACAAGCAGAGCGTCTTTCTAATCTGATTGATCAAGTGGCTCCTTCTGCGGAGCAATAATCGTATATTCTTGGATGAGGTGAATTGTCATGGAAAGTGGTCGTCGCTTACCTCGTGATATTATTGATGGTTTGTTGCTATTGAATAAACCCACAGGTATGAGTTCAAACCGCGCACTGCAGATCACTAAACGATTACTGAATGCCCAAAAAGCCGGTCATACCGGTAGTTTAGATCCGCTTGCAACCGGCCTGTTGCCGATTTGTTTTGGGCAGGCGACAAAGTTCGCTCAATTTTTATTAGATACCGACAAGCAGTACCAGGTAACGCTTAAGTTAGGTGTACGAACAACCACCAGTGACTCTGAGGGCGAGGTGATCTCAGAAAAGCGGGTGCCTGAATTATCTGAGCAGCAGCTTGAGCAATCTCTAGATTATTTTCGCGGTGAAACCGATCAAACACCATCGATGTTTTCGGCGTTGAAATACCAAGGTAAGCCACTGTATTACTATGCGCGTCAAGGATTAACTGTGCCACGACCAACACGAAAGATTACGTTATGGTCTTTAAAACTGGATACATTTAATAAAGATGAAGTGACTTTATCCTTGCATTGCAGTAAGGGTACTTATGTTAGGACAATTGTCGATGATTGGGGTGAACTTTTGGGGTGTGGTGCACACGTAACGGCACTGCATCGTACTTCTGTCGGTGGTTTTAGTGAGTCTGCTATGATGGCTCTAAGTGATTTGGAGGATCAAAATCAGAGAGGTGTGTCATTACGTTCATATCTGTTGCCGGTGGATTCTCTAGTTAGCCATTTTCCTCGAATAGAGCTTACAGATAACCAATCCACGGCAATGCGTTATGGTCAAGTGGTTGAGCTACTCAATATACCAGACCAAGAGTATGCACGCTTATATGACTCTGAAGGTTTTCTCGGTGTCGGGCAATTGGCGGAAGGTTCTTTGATTGCTCGCCGGTTAATGAGCAAAGCATCGTAAAATAACTGATGACCCTATCTTTTTCTAGTAGGGTATGCGCGTGTGAATTTATAGAAATCTTAAGGGTGGATTGCTCTTGTGCATAGAATAGATTTTTGAATAAGGTTTCATTTGTGATACTTCGAGGCCTACTGAGTTTGCTTATTAGGCTTATTCCAACTTTTGGTTATAACTCGTTCTTACTGCGCTAAAGAACACTGTTGTATGGCGATAGTTAAAGTCTCTTCTTCAATCTCAAATTGATGCGGTTGATGAGTCACCTCGCTGACAGTCTCAAGCTTTTCACACAAGGTTTCTTGGCAAATCGTTGTTTGGTGTTTTTCAATCACTGACAAGAGATGTTCTGAGGCTGTGTATGAAATGGTAATGCGATCATCGACATTGAGCCCTTCGGCTTTACGTGTTTTTTGTATGCGGTTGATGACTTCACGCGCTAGTCCTTCGTCGATTAATGCTTGATCTAAGGTTTCATCAAAGGCAATGGTGATGAAGCGGTCGGTGACTGCATGAGAATCGGCTTGGCTTTCCCTGAAGATTAAGATGTCATCGCTGGCAAAGGTTTCATCTTCTAGCGTGATAGTACCGGTTTTTTCTAGGGTGTTAATGGCTTCATGACTTAAATTTTGAATCAATTGACGGTATTGGCCAAAGCTTTTACCTAGTCGTTTGCCCAGTACGGGTGAGTTGGGTTTTGCATATAAAGAAATATAGCGATCCTCTTCGTGATCATAGCGAATCGATTTAACGTTTAATTCTTTTTGAATCGTTGTTTCGTGTTGTGCAATGTCTTGCAGCAGTTGTTGATCTTTATGAATAACGACAAGCTCACGTAACGGAATCTTCACTTTAATTTTGAGTGCGTTACGTTGCTGTCTGCCTAAGGCTAGAATATGTTGAAGCCTAAGCACGGCATCTTCAAGTGATGCATCTTGCATTGATTCATCTCGAGTAGGGAAAGTGCATAGGTGAACCGATTGCGGTTTATTACTGTCTTCACTGTGCAGTTTGAGTAATGATTGATAAATCGTTTCCGACAAGAAGGGTGCAAAGGGAGCCATGCAAGTGGTGAATTCCAGTATGACTTGATACAGCGTGCTATAAGCTTGGCACTTGTCATCATCCAGTGCCTCTGTCCAAAAACGCGAGCGGTTTAAGCGAATATAGGTATTCGTTAAATCTTCTAAGAACGCTAAGAGCTCTGGAACCACTCGATAGAGTTCATAATGTTCCATGTGTTCTTTAATGAAGTGTTTTAAGCTTTGTAAGCGTGACAGTATCCAGCGATCGAGTAGGTGTTGCGGCGCTTGCAAATGTTGGTCTGGTAACCATTGGTCTATGCTCGCATAGGTATGAAGGAATTTAAATGCGTTATGCCAAGGCAATAAGGTGCGGCGTACCATGTCTTTTACACCACTGTCTGTAAAGCGTTGTTCTTCACCTTTAACAAGACCTGAGTTCATTAAATACAGTCTTAATGCGTCGGCGCCGTGCTGCTCCATCAGCTCATCGGGTGCGGTATAATTTTTAAGACGTTTTGACATTTTCTTGCCGTCTTCAGCCATCACAATGCCATTCACAATTACGTGTTGAAAAGCCGGTTTGTCAAACAGTAAAGTTGATAACACCGTTAAGGTGTAAAACCAACCACGGGTTTGATCAAGACCTTCGGCAATGAAGTCTGCAGGAAAGGCTTTTTCAAAAGTCGCTTTATTGTCGAAAGGATAATGGGATTGTGCGTAGGGCATGGAGCCAGACTCAAACCAACAATCAAGTACTTCTTCGACTCGACGATAAGTACCTTCTTCATTAGGCAAGGTAAAGGTTAAATGATCAACGTGATCACGGTGAAGATCAGTAATCGATTGCTTTGTTAGTGTTTCGAGCTCTTTAATGGAACCGACACAATAGCGGTTGTGAGTGATGTCATTGATCCAGATTGGTAGCGGTGTGCCCCAAACACGGTTGCGTGAAATCGCCCAATCACGTGCACCTTCTAACCATTTTCCAAAGCGACCGTGTTGAATGTGTCCAGGTACCCAATGAATCTGATCGTTGTTTTTTAATAGCTGTTCTTTGACAGCTTCAACTTTGATGTACCATGATGGGATGGTGCGGTAAATCAAAGGCGTGTCGGAACGCGGGCAAAAAGGATAGCTATGCACGCAGGTTTTATGATCAAACAACTGACCTAAATTCTTAATGTCTTTGATGATTTGTTTGTCTGCAGTTTTGATGTACTCGCCTTCATAGGCTTTGACAGCCCCAGTAAAACAGCCTTTAAAATCAATCGGACAAGGAAAGTCTTTACGCTCGAGTATTTGTAAGACACGATGATCGTCTTCACCAAAGGCCGGTGCACAATGCACTAAACCAGTACCGTCTTGCGTGGTCACAAAGTCATCGGCAACGATCTTAAAGGCACCGGCTTGTTCCCAGTCAAGGAAGTCTTTGAAAAGAGGTTCATACGTTAGGCCTGCTAAATCAGCGCCGGAGCATTCGTCCAGGATTTCGTGCTCGCGGCCTTGGAAAACCGTTTCAACGCGTTCTTTGGCTACTAAGCAGGGCTTGTCGAGCGACTTATCATGCACAGTGACATAGGTTGTATTGGCATTCACTGCGATACCTAAGTTGCTAGGTAGTGTCCAAGGTGTGGTGGTCCATATCGCGCAGTAGCGAGGATCATCCTTCAGTTTGAACAGGACCGTTACGGCTGGGTCTTGTACATCTTGATAATTGGAGCCAGCCTCAAAATTTGACAACACGGTGCCCAATGCTGTTGAAAAAGGCACGACTTTTGTGCCGTGATAGATATAGTCTTTATCCCAGATTTGCTTGAAGACCCACCAGACGGATTCCATAAAATCGGGTTGCATGGTTTTGTAGTCATTATCGAAATCCACCCAGCGGCCAAGACGCGTGATGGTCTGACGCCACTGCGAAGCATAACGTTGAACAATGTCACGGCAAGCTTGGTTGTAACCGGAAACACCTTGCTCTGCGACGATTTCATCGGTGGACTTGCCATGAAGCTTGTCAATTTCATGTTCAATCGGTAGACCATGACAATCCCAGCCGAAGCGTCTAGGGACATGATAGCCTTTCATGGTGAAGTAGCGTGGAATGATGTCTTTAATCGTTGAAGCCAGTAAGTGACCGTGGTGAGGGAGTCCTGTAGCAAAGGGAGGTCCATCGTAAAAAACATAAGGCTTACCAGATTGCGTTTGCTTGAGAGACTGCTCAAAGATGTGATGTTCTCCCCAGAAAGCGAGTACTCGGTGTTCTGATTCGATAAAGGAAAAGGTGTCGTTAGTCAGTTGGTCAGTCATGGTAGGTCTTTGTTGTCGCTATAAAAAGAACAGCAGTGTAGCGTAGAGACCCCAAAGGGTAAAGACTCCAGAGATCGGCCATGCTAAGCTAATGGCCGTTTGTTCAGTGAGGAGTTGAGTAACATGGAACATCAGCATAGATCAGCGTGGCCTTGGTTGTGGTTGAGTTTAGGTATTGTGGTTGCGGACCAATTATCCAAGTGGTGGATGATGAAGGTATTTACTCTTGGAGAGTCAAAAACCTTATTGCCATTTTTAAACCTTCGTCTAGCTTACAACCACGGTGCTGCCTTTAGTATTTTGAGTGGTGCAGGTGGTTGGAAGTTGTATTTCCTAACCGCTGTATCGTTATTTGCCGTTGTAATTATGTTGATATGGATGCGAACGCTGTGTCGCCGAGATTATTGGGCTGTGATTGGTTTCTCATTAGTCATTGGTGGTGCGCTGGGGAATTTAATTGATCGCTTATTTTTAGGCTATGTCATTGATTTTATTGATTTTCATATTGGTTCTTGGCATTTTGCCACGTTTAACTTGGCCGATAGTGCTGTCAGTATTGGAGCTGTTTTACTCATAATTCATTTTGTCTTTGAAGAGCGTGGATGAATCGCGTGAAGTTTAAAATATTATCTACTTTGGTTACACTCTCTTCTGGTTTATATGAGGTTTTGAATGAAAATTAAGTTAGCCAATCCGCGTGGATTTTGTGCTGGAGTTGATCGGGCTATCAGTATCGTGGATCGTGCTCTGGAATTATTCGGAGCGCCAATTTATGTTCGTCATGAAGTCGTACACAATCGACCGGTTGTTGAGTCACTTGAGGCTCAGGGTGTGATTTTTACTGATGATATGGAGTCAGTTCCAGAAGGCTCAACCCTCATATACAGTGCACATGGTGTTTCGCAAGCTGTTCGACATGAGGCTAAGGTTAGACGGCTGCGTGTCTTTGACGCTACTTGCCCACTAGTTACGAAAGTGCATATGGAGGTGGCAAGATACGCGCGATTGGGACTAGAGTGTGTGCTTATCGGCCATTCAGGTCACCCCGAAGTTGAAGGAACCATGGGGCAATACAACTGTCCTGAGGGGGGTATTTATTTAGTGGAGACTCTGGATGATGTGGCTAACTTGTCGCTAAACAACCCGGAGCGCTGTGCTTATACCACTCAAACCACATTATCTGTCGATGATACGCAACTTATTGCTCACGCCTTGCAGCAGCGGTTTCCAGCTATTATTTCTCCAAAAAAAGATGATATTTGTTATGCCACACAAAACCGTCAAGATGCTGTGAAAGAACTAGCAATAGGTTGTGATGTTGTAGTGGTTGTTGGCTCTCCAACCAGTTCAAATTCAAGTCGACTCAAAGAGTTAGCAGAGCGTTTGGGGTGTCGTGCCTATTTGATTGATGCTGTAGAGCAGCTGCAGCGTTCATGGTTTGATGATCATCACGTTGTTGGCCTAACAGCTGGAGCTTCAGCAGCGGAGAGTTGTGTTCAGTCAATTATTAGGCAGTTACAGATTTGGGGCGCTAATGCTCCTGAAGAGCTATCAGGGGTCGAAGAAAAGATTGTCTTTGTTTTACCTAAAGAGTTGCGTAAATCTGCTGGGCGTTTGCAAGAGCTTTAATAGTGAGATGGAGCTTTACTGGCCATTACAAACAATTGTTGTTGCTGTTGATGGTGTTGGCATTGTTTACGACGTTGGTAACAAGTATCCGTTTCCAGCCGGTAGCTAGGACTACAAATTGTCTTTTTTGCCTGAAGCGAGCGATGTCGGGTTTGGCAGTTTTCAAGATCATGCATGACATGCTGTTTACAGATGACCGTTTTTTGATCACAAATAGTTTGGTTGGGCTCTGCCAACGATAAGGTTTGTAGAAACATGGTGGAGGTAAACACTAGAGCTAGTTGGCGAATCATCATGTAACTTCCTTGTTTCATGGGTATTCTTAATCATACTGAAAATCCGGTAATTTGTGTAGTTCTGTTACGATTTTATATGGGTTTGAGTATTAGTAAGAGTGAGTACTCGGCATTGATCTGATTTAACGTCTTGATTGCTTGTTGCCATTAAGGTGAATTCATGTGCTTTAAGTTCTTTAATGATAAAACGATACCTAGATTGTTGTTCTAGTTGATGAATATTCATGTTATTGCTATTGGCGCCTAGATAATTTCCATGAAGTGTCGCGTAATGCTCCATTCTGCTGGCTAATTGATGAAGTGCTAATTGACCTACTCGACATTCCGTTCGTTGTATATGACGAATGTAATTTGGATAGCTCCATGCAGCTATGATACTTATTATAGTGATGACTATCATGAGCTCTAGAATTGAAAATCCTAAGCTTTGTTCAAATAACAGTCTGTCGTTGGTGTGCATCACTGAATAATGTCAAACAAGTACCTCTTAGAAAATACAGTGAAAAGAATAGTAGTAGGATAAATAGTGTGATGGAGTGAGTGAATTTTCCAAAAATGGCCTTGTTATTTTTGTTCAAATCAGTATTATGTTCACTCTTCACATGGCATGCGCTATTACTTTTGTTGGGTCGTTAGCTCAGTCGGTAGAGCAGTTGGCTTTTAACCAATTGGTCGAAGGTTCGAATCCTTCACGACCCACCATCTTTTCTGACTTAATTGCTCATCATTCGAGCTAGCTCAATTAAAATCACAATGACGCCGGCCGCTGCAACAACGATAAGTCCTGTAGTTCCTGAGAACACGCAATAGCCCAGGGGTTGGTTTTGTTGTAATCGTTGTTGCCTGGAACGATAGGCCATGCATGCTGGCAGTATCATCTCTAGTATAGCCACAAAGATTGCAGCACATTGTAACGCCAGCATAAATCCATGCGGATAAATAAGTGCAAAAAACAAGGGCGGTAGAAAAGTCAGTAAGCCAGTTTGCACGCGGCCGAAAACATCGTTTTTTCTATTTAACCCATCGGCTAGAAAGTCGAACAATCCTAATGTTACGCCAAGAAATGACGTGACCATCGCAATATTTGCAAAGCCATGGATGCCAATGTGTACCCATACATTATCAGTCATTCCAGTAAGATGAGAAATAAACAATGACACAGAATCTTGATGGTAGTGAATATCATTAAAGCTGTTTGGGCCATTTATTGGGATTATTCCTAGCGTTGTTATTAGCCAGATAGCATAGATGATCAAGGGTAAACTGCCACCGCACAACACAATCATTCGAAGCGTTTTAGCTTTTCTTCCGATATAAAGTGTCAAACTGGGTATAACCGTATGAAAGGCAAATGCAGTAATAAATATTGGTGCCATGAAGGCACTGGATAAGGTGAGGTGTTGAACATTCAACTGCTCGAAATGGGTCTCGGGTAGTAGTAGACCTAAAGAGACAATCAACGTAATACCTTTTAAACTGAAGAATAGGCGATTGACCAGGTCGGCACAGCGGGTGCTCCAGATCACAGCAGAGCCGAAGACCAGTAAAAATACAATGGCATTGATCCAATACGGTACAGTAAAATCAAACAGTGTTTGAATCAGTAGTTGTATAATCGAGGCATTACCGCTGATATAAGCTGCTGTTAGAGAATATAATAGCAATAGCATGCAGATCCACGCGATGACTTGTGCTGGGCGTCCCAATGTTTGCCGCGCCATCGAGCTAAAGCTGTTATGTTTTGTATCCAGAGTCAAGTTAACTTCGAGTACTAATAAAGCAGAATAAATCATTAAGCACCAAATCACGACTAAGATACACAAGCCTGGAATGAACCCTGTATCTGCACAGGCAATGGGTAGCGCCATCATGCCTGCTCCAATGGCAGTTCCTGCAACTAGAAAATTAGCTCCAATAATTTTTCCGTTCATGATCGCTGTATCTAGAGGTGAATGTCGATGTGGGTAGTGTCAATGGTTCTCTTGAGAGATGCAAGTTTTTATGCGGGTTCTCATGGCAACATGACGGATGACTGATGTCGTGAAAAGGAATATCCTGGGTTACCATTATTGTCATAAGATGTTAATATTTAACAAATTTAAGGAGTTTTTTGTGAAAATTTTATTAAGTAATGATGACGGAGTTTTTGCTGAGGGTATTCATGCTTTGGCAGATGCGCTGCGTCCCATAGCAGATATCACGATTGTCGCACCTGATCGTAATCGTAGTGGTGCCAGTAATTCATTATCATTGCATCGACCTATTCGGGCAAAGACATTGGAGTCAGGAATTATCAGTGTAGAAGGGACTCCAACGGACTGTGTGCATCTGGCAGTGACAGGTTTACTAAAAGAACAGCCAGATATGATTATCTCCGGTATTAACGACGGCGCTAATTTAGCCGACGATGTTTGGTATTCTGGAACGGTCGCTGCGGCGATGGAAGGTGCTTTTCTAGGTCTCCCATCAATAGCGGTATCACTGGATGGGTCTAATTGTTCACATTTTAAAACTGCAGCAAGTGTCGTACGTTCATTAGTCGAATTAACCAAGGTTTCTCCATTGTCCTCAAATAGAACATTTTTCAATGTCAATGTGCCTGATATTGCGGAGTGTGATCTGCAAGGTATTGAAGTAACTCGCTTAGGAAAGCGCCACAGTGCACAACCAACCATTGAGCAAAAAGATCCTCGTGGAAAGACGATCTATTGGGTTGGTCCTATTGGAGAGGCGTCAGATGCACAAGTGGGCACTGATTTTCATGCAGTGAAAGACAATAAGGTTTCATTGACACCAATGAAGATCGATATGACGGATTACGATGTTCAGACAAGGGTATCTGATTGGTTGGGTGTGCTGGGTACTGAGTGTTTTGAGAAAGGGATGTGAGTTGATGCTGCGATATGTTAGCTTAGTCAGTTGGGTTCTGATGTTGAGTGCTTGCACAAGTGATATAGCGCGTGCGCCAGTAGTTAATGGATGGCATCAACCATCGGCAGCTACCGAAGCTTATGTTGTTCGTTCTGGTGATACTTTATATTCAATCGCGTGGGCATTCGGCCTGGATTATCGAAGCTTAGCAGAGGTGAATCATTTGCGACCTCCGTATGCGCTATCTGCAGGTCAGCGTTTAAAAATGACCTCAATTCCTCATGATGCTTCAAAAACAACAATCCAAAAGTCTACTTCAGAACAAACCGTGCAAAATACTAACCCGTATATGAAATCGATTAGTGATTGGCACTGGCCTACTCGAGGCACACTGGTGTCTCGGTTTTCGACATCCGCCAGTGGTTATCGGGGGATAGAAATTGCTGGACAGTTAGGTCAGTCCATTAGTGCATCAGCACCCGGCGAGGTTGTTTACAGTGGAGCTGGAGTAAAAGGATATGGGAATCTTATTATTATTAAACATAACGAAACTTTTTTAAGTGCTTATGGATTCAACCAAAAGCGTTTAGTGAAGTTAGGGGATCATGTTAAGACTGGACAAGAAATTGCATTAATGGGTCGAAATAATGCGGGTAAAGTTGTTCTTTATTTTGAAATTAGAAAAAATGGTAAGCCGGTAAATCCTCAGGAGTATTTAAGGTAGCGTTAATCTGGTATAATATTTATACAGACATGCTAAAGTAACAAATCAGGCTGATAGGGAGTAGCAAATGCCAAACAGGGTGCCAGGTAAAAGTAAAAAAGCTTCATCTAAACCGGCGAAGAAGAAAAATAGTGCCCGAGCAAAAGCTAAAACTAAAACTAAAACTAAAACGTCTCTTAAAAAAATAGGATCAAAAAAGGTAGTGGCTCGCTCTACAAAACAGAGTGTTTCAGTACTATCTAAGAATCAGCGAAAGAAACCGGCAAAAAAGCAAAAACCAGCATTAGCTAAGAAAGCGTTGAAGACAAGTCGTAAGGTGACAATCAAGCTCAAGAGAAGAACACCTAAAAAGCTGGCTAAACCATCAGAGCGCTCTTTAAAAGCAAACTCAATATTATTTGCCAATAAGCGAGAGCAGAATGAGGTGAATGAAAAAGCACCAATCACTCAAGCTCAGCCAACGAAAGTGACATCATATGACCCTACAACAATGTACCTAAGAGAGGTTGGCTATTGGCCGTTACTGTCAGCACGTGAAGAGTTAGTGACAGCACGTAAAGTAATGAAGGGTGATGTAAAGGCGCGCACGCTAATGATTCAGTCGAATTTACGGTTAGTAGTGAAAATAGCGCGTTACTACGGTCATAGGGGGCTGCCTCTACTAGATCTTATCGAAGAGGGTAATCTAGGTTTAATAACAGCTGTCAATAAATTTGACCCAAGGAAAGGGTTTCGTTTTTCGACTTATGCAACTTGGTGGATTAGACAAACCATTGAACGTGCTATTATGAACCAATCAAAAACGATTAGGGTGCCGATTCATATCGCTAAAGGGTTAAACCGGTATTTGCGTGCCTTGAATGATTTATCTGATGCTGCTTCAGGGCAAAGTCCGAAGTTAGAAGACGTTGCTGAAAAAGCTGAAATGAGCATTAAAGAAGTAGAAAAATATATTTCGCTACCTATGAATAAAACATCCATTGATGCTCCATTAGACACCGAAAGTGGTCGTTCTTTAGGGGATAAAATCGAGGATGAAAAAAACACGGATCCCATGCAGCTGATCGAATCTTTTGATGAGCAAAGCCAGATTGTGAGATGGTTAAAGCGATTATCACCACGTCAAGCAGAAGTCATTCGCCGTAGGTACGGTTTAGATGGTAACCCCGAGGAAACGTTAGAAGAAGTTGGTATTGCTATTGGATTAACTCGAGAGCGTGTTAGGCAGTTACAAAAAGAAGCAATATCGCAATTAAAGCGAATCGTTAAGTCAGATGAGCTGGATCAGTTAAAAAAGTTTTAGCCTAAAGTTCTTTCTCTAGTTTTGATATCGACTCTATCTGATAAAGCGCATGCTGGATGTCTTTATGTAATTGTTTGCTAATTTGAGCCGTATTAAAGATACCATGTAGTTGAGTTTCCCCTTTATCGTCATTATTAGACGTAACTAGTGCATAATGTTGGTTAAGTTGTTTCAGTGTTGCCACAATATTACCGACACGTGCATGCATGACATCTTCGAGTGTCATGACGAGGATATCTTTTAAGGGCGTCATGAGCATTTTTACCGTAATATCCTCACGTTGAATTCGGGACTTCTGTTGTAATGTAATTGGCTTTTCCCCTAGAAGATCTTCCGATGAGATCAAGCCAACTAAGGAGTCCCCTTCCATAACCAGTAAAAGAGGTGTGTGATGAATTTTCACAGCCTGAGTTGCTGTATTGATATTGTCATCATATTGTATAAACAGAGTTTTAGTACTAGTTAGTGGCTGCATGACGTAACTTGCTGGGTCATCCTCCCGTACAAGTTCAGGCGTTGATTGAAGTTTTAGTTTCAAATTATCAAGAGGGGGTTGTGGCGGAATGTGTTCAAATTGTGTCATCGTTGTCTCTCCTTCATAGTCGTAATTATAACAGTAGCTTAGTTGGCAATACAGAGGAATGCGGGTAGAATCAGCATCAATCATCATTTTTCTTGGGGTATGGTCATGGCACAACTCGCATGTTCAGAAAAACATATTTATGTAACAGAGGCAGATTTGCCGCTAAGTTGCCCATCAAGAGATCAAATGGTCTGGAATGCACACCCAAGAGTTTACTTGGATATCCAAGCAGAAGGGCATGTGACGTGCCCTTATTGCGGTGCGCATTATCAGTTAGTTCCTCAAGATAGTAATAACTGATTGTCTATCAGTTATTTTTGAATGTATCTATGAGCTTGTGCCAGTTCCGCTATCGTCAGGTGACTTTATGTTCTTAAGGTCTTCAGGCACGCTCTTTATCCAATCACTAAATTGTTTTTTTGTTGTTTGAAGCATGAGTACGTTAGCTGCACTAGCTTGAATATTGGAACTGGCTAATAGTGCTTGAATGATTTCGTTATCTTGGTGCTGTTGCACAAGTGATTGTTGTATTTGCTTCATAGTAATTAATGTTTCCCTTTGAATATTCGGTCCAGATAGTGTTTGAAGATTTTGATACCAAGATTCACTATTGAGGTCGTGGTTAGCTTGATAGTTGTCAATCTGCGCCTTACTCGGATAAACATAATTGCCATCATTATCTTTAGAGACTTCGACGCCCATGTTAGCTGCTATGGAATCTAATTGAGGTTGATCGTCTTTTGATAAAATGGCTTCACGTTCAGCTTGTATTTTATTAAGGGTATAGGTAGCAATGGATCTTTGCGCAGTCGCTTGACGAACGGTTAGTTGAGCTTGTTGAAACGCTTTTGATGTTGTGAGTTGGCGTAAGATGTTAGCGCCTGTAGCTCCAGTTGGATCAGAGGTATTAGCAGATGCAATGGCTGAATTGAGATCATTTAAATTAATGATTTTATTATACATCGGCTCAAAATCACCAACTATGAAATTGACAAAGTGATTTGCTGCCTCAAGCCCATCACTAGAATCATTGTAATTTAAAGAAGTGGGGGCGAAAAAATTGGCAAAGTTAAAGTAATCATCATGCAGAGTGGTTGGTTGATTTTGAAAGACAGGGTCAACTTCTTGGCCGTTAATTTCGTAGTTCGGAATTGGGTTGGTTGAAAAGTTAAAATTAGCAAACAAAGTATCTGAGGCAGTGATTCCCCATGAATTATCTTGGATTGCACTATTGATATTACTGAGTGTATCTTTGGCTGCAGAGGCTTGATTGGTGTCTGTTACAGCTACACCATCAGAGGTGGATGTTTCAATCCCTGCATAAGACATGGGTTGAAGCTCACTTAGAACGGATTGATTAGACAATTGATTAGCACTGTTATTGGCCGTTTGGTGTGCCATATCTGAGCCAGAGTTATTACTGGAAATAGTGCCCAGTTGGGGATCGTTCTGGTAGCGGTAGCTGTTATCAGCTTCTTGTTGAGCCAAGCTAAGTTGCTGGATTTGTTCACCTAATTGGTTCATACCATTAGATAGGCCAGTAATAGCTTGTTGAACTTGCGCTAAAATCATGCCAGGTTGATAGGTTGATTCATCTGCTATAGCAGTAGACATGGATAATGAGAGCAATAGTCCCGTGAGGCTCGAAATAGTTGTTATTGGAAGAATTTTTTTGCGTAACATGTTGTTGCTCCGAGTTAGAACCATTTAATGGTGGATGATTTAGGTTTTTCTGTCTGTGTGGTGGTAGGTACGCTATTGGTAGATGTAGGTGGTGGCGTAGTTTCTACTTTTTTAGATACGGTTTGTGTTTTACTTGCGGAAGAAGGTGGTGGCGCACTTGTACTAACAGTAGAACTAGTATTTGAAGACGAGCTTGACGTTGAAAGCGTGGTGTTATCGTTGACACTATTATTTGCGAAGGCTGTGAGGTATTCGATATAGGATACATTCTGAGCACATATTGCAGGGCTTAAGTCGTTACTGTCGGAAGATAAATAGTGGGTGTTGCATGTGGCCATGCAATTTTGGACATCACTGATAGAAACGCTAGTAAGAGATGCCACATCAACCGATTCAGGACTGTTTTGCCAAGTGTTACAGTCATCTGCCCATAAATTATTGGGTGCTATAACGAGTAATGAACTTGTTAGTAAAAGTGTGCCTAGTGTTTTAATCATACCCTGTGTCCTCTAATGCTTTTTGTATAAGTTCTCGTCTTTCAGCGGAAAAAATTCGCCCCATTAATCGTAATCGTTCAAAAATAACATTACGTTTTAAAAAGACCCCAGCGGTGTCTTTTTCATTCTTCGTTTCTTTCTCAGCATGCATTAATACCTTAGCGGCAGCACCTGGATACGCCATGTCCAGGGCCATCAGTAGACGAAGTCCTCGGCCAGTCTTTAAGCTTGCCACTAATTGGATCATGTCATCTTCTTGTTGAAGTTCAATGTTCCCTAAATCGTCTAACGCTGTTCCGAGTTGCTGCAATGCTTCTTCTATGGCTGGTTCACCATCACTCGTCCAATCTTCAACACCCTCCATAAACGCGATCACTCGGTAGAGATAAGGATCGTCGTATTCCTTCCAAAACTGATGCACAGCGGCATGGCTGAGATCTGGCATGGTATTTCCTCCTGGTTGTTGGTTGGCACGGTGCAGTAAGCCTTAAACCATATACCGTTATATTAACCGAATAAGCTTAAAATAATATTAAGAAAATCAGATAATTGCATGTTTTTTGATTAAAAAAAACAATAACCTAGATAGAATTGTTTAAAAAATAGTAATTTTGTCATTTTTTTAATATTGCCTTAAGAGTCAGGTGTTAAGCTAGTGTCCGTTACCTAATGAAATGCTCATTAATTGAGTTCTCATTGATTGTTATTCTGTAAACTAAATTTCGGATTTTATTATGGCTTTTGTATTTTCAGGGTGGAATGTTGTTAAGTGGGTCTCGTTGGATACGCTTAAGAACGACACTAATACGGTGGCTGATCTTTATAAATCAGCAGTCCCCTCATCTAGCGCTGCTACTGATGGTGATTATGGTAATAATCAACAATCATGGGATGAGTTGGTCGCGAGAGTTGGTCTTACAGAAGAGCAGCTTAGAAAGAGAATATCAACGGCTAAAAAAATGGTGAAAGTTTTCTTGATACTTGGTTTTTCCTTGATGGGATATAGTCTCTATCTATTTAAATCTTTCCCATTAATGTCGGGAATGGTATCTCTGGTATTTTCATTATTAATGTTCGCGAATGCTTTTCGTGAGCATCGATTTATTTTTAATTGTGAACATAGAATGATTAATTCAACGATTATTCAATGGTTCTCAGGTTCATTTTTTCCAAATAAAAAACACACGAAGTAATAAGAGAAAGGTTAAGGCATTATGAGAGACAGAAAAATAAACTTTAAATCGATGCTAAAGCTATTGTTACTATTAGCCTTACCTTTATTATTGACTGCATGTTCGAGTGATAGCGCTATCTGGAGTAATGATGTTTCAGGAAATGCTGTCACGAATCATACGGATATCTCAGTCGCTTTTTTAGCTCAAATATTCGGTACCGTGGGTGGATCTCTTCAAGGTAATAATAATCAATTTTTAGGTCAATTGTTTTATCAGTTGAACCTGGGTGTAGTGATGGTGGTTGGACTATGGCTAATTTATACAGTTTTAATGACGGCATTACGCGGCGCAAACGAAGGCTCATTTGTTGGACAAGGTAAAAACATCACTTATACCTGTTTAAAAATTGCATTAGGGTTTGGATTATTACTACCTAACCCCTCAACGGGATACAATTTGAGCCAAGAATTAATGATGGATGTTACCGTGTCAGGTGTCCATTTGGCGGATAATCTTTGGAATACAGCGATTAATTATTTAAAAGATGGTCATGCTGTTTGGGTAGACCCAAATGATAAGAATAATTCAGCGGATTCAATTTTAAATAAAGATACCTATGATGCATTCATGGGAGAAATTTCCGACGGCGACTCGTCTTATCAGAATACAGTGGGTTATAGTGTACTGAATTCGCTAGTCTGTATGTTGCAAAACAGTACGTCTACTACTCCAATGCCAGTTCAGGGTGGCGATGGTGAATCAACTCCTTATTATTCTAAGTGGATTTTTCCTACCAGTGCTTCAGATAGAGAGGGTGGTTGTGGCTCCATCGATTGGAGTACAGTTAATAATTTACCAACCTCTTCTACAACTGGCTCTTTGTGTAACTCAAATAATCCAGCGAGTGGTGGTGATGCTGCAGTATATTGTCAACAAGTGGAAACTGCTATTTCAGGTGTTATTAGTGCATTAACACCTGCTGCCAGCTATATTCATTGTCAAGACTCAAGTTACAATGGAAGCGCCTACTGTAATGCCTATAAGGTTAGCGATCAATACGATAATGTTGTTCAAGCACTGTATGCTGCCGATGTTTCTTACACGAATGATATCTACGGCGCATACGATAAAATAAATGCCTCTGCTTCTGGTGATTTTAATAAAATAAATGATGGTAAAGAAGACGGTTGGATGATGGCAGGTCGATATTATTGGGATTTAGCACAGCACACGCAAAGTACCATCAATATGAATAATCTGAAAAATTATGTACCCTCCGGCATTGAATCAGTGCCTAATTTGTTGGGTAACGTAAGTTTTAGTGGTAGTGCAAATGATACTACATTAGAAGGTGCCTGGAAAGACGGGCGACAGCAAGTCGAAGACTATGCTGCCGCAGTTGATGGTACTAATAGTGACACCACTTCTGATATCGATAGTGATCAATCTGCCTTTGGTGGTGATGCTGGTCATGATATTTTGGGGTATATTACTCCTGGTATCGCTAAAGTTTTTGTCTATTTTGGTGAGTCAGGACAGTTTGCCAATCCTATTGCATGGCTTACTGCGTTAGGTCATGCGTGTATTGACAGTGCTTTATTAGTGTGGATTGGTCCAGCAATTATATCAACTGCAGTCGTGACTTTGGCGTCTATAATGTCTTGCACAAATCCCCTTGGCTTTGGGATGCAGGAATTTTGGAGTTGGGTTAAACCTATTGCGGGTGCTATTGCATTAGCATTGCTCATGGCTGGTTTTGTGCTCGGTTTTTATGTGCCTCTGTATCCCTATATGGTCTTTACATTTGCTTGTTTATCCTGGTTTATCTCGGTAATTGAGGGTATGGCAGCAATGCCTCTAGTCGCTTTTGGATTAACTCATCCTGAGGGCCATGATTTTCTGGGTAAAGCCGAACAAGCGTTAATGTTAGCCTTGAGTGTGTTTTTAAGGCCGGCATTGATTGTTTTAGGACTATTGGCTGGAATGACCTTATCTTTCGTCGCATTTAAAATGGTGAATTATACATTCTGTAACTTTATGCAAGATTTATTTTCAGGGGTAGATCAAGTTGCCGGAAAAACGACTGATGTAAGCTCTGTGATGGATCCTATTGGTAAAGCCATGGGAAATGCATCGACGTTTACCGGAAGTGCATCAGCACTTGTCTTAACATTTCCTTTGATGTTGGTGGTTTTTGCTTCATTGGTTATGGAAGTGACACATCAATGCTACAGTCTTATATACGTGTTACCCGATTACATAATGCGCTGGATCGGTGTCTCTAATACTCAATCAGCGGCTAGTCCTGAGAAAATGGTTGGTACTATTAAAGGCGCTGTATCCGATACTGGTAGTGCTCTTAAGGAAGGGGCTAGTGGGTCCGCGAAAGCTTTTGGTGAGACTAGATCGAAGGCAAACGATAATTATAATAAGGAAGGAAAAGGAAAAGACGCAGCAGGAACCGGTAATACTCCTGCTTCAACAGATATTTAAGGCGAAAGCACTTAAATTGTTTCTTATTGAGTATCCATTTTTCATGAGAAAAGCACACTATTGAGATGAGTGTGCTTTTTTTATTGTTTTCTAGATGGATGTTATAGGATATTATCTTTAATGTTCGATGATAGTGCTTGCCATATCTAAATAGATGAGGTCAGTCAGCGTTGCTAAATCACATTGCGTTTGATAAACCTCAATGAAATCATCACGATAATCATGATCACTGGTGCTCGTTATATTGATACAGTAAGGGATGTATTATGGTGGAGTTATCTCAGGAAGATATTTTAAGATATTCTCGTCAATTGCCGATTATTGGTCTTGACGGTCAAAAGCAATTAAAAGCATCATCAGTTCTGTGCATTGGCGCTGGAGGACTAGGTTGCGTGGTATTGCAATACCTTGTTGCTGCAGGTATAGGCTGTATTCATATTGCTGATGGTGATCAGGTTGAGCTGAGTAATTTGCAGCGTCAAGTTTTATTTACAGAGTCAGATATTGGAAAGTCAAAATCGCAGACGACAGTTGATCGTTTACAGGCCTTAAATACCACAGTGGAATTGCATGCGTTAGAACATTTTATCAATGATACGACACGTCACTTAATGCCAGTTTGTGATGTGATTGTTGATGCTAGTGATAATCTGTCAACGCGTTATTGGTTGAACCGTTATTGTCGAGAGTTAGCTATTCCACTGGTGTCAGCGAGTGTGTATCAAACGCAAGGTCAATTGTCCGTATTTAATTACCATCAAGGTCCTTGTTATGAGTGTTTATATCCTACACCACCACCAGCGTCGCTTGTTCCAAGCTGTGCAATGGCTGGAGTTGTTGGTGTTGTCCCAGGTTTATTCGGTGTTATGCAAGCTAATGAGGTGATGAAGGTTTTATTGAATAAACCCAATGTCTTATCGGGAAAGTTACTGACAGTCAATACAGAATCGATGGCATTCAATATCTTTACCATTGAAAAGCAATTCAATTGCACTAAACACGGGTGTGCTGATTCGGTTATCAAAGAACTCTCTAGAGATACTAGCGCATCATGCCCAACGGTTGATTGTCGTACTGTCCAGCAATGGCAGCAGTCTGAACAATCATTTTATTGGTTGGATGTTCGTGAGCCATATGAGCGAGATATTGTATCGATTGAAAGTGATCATGTGCCTCTGTTGTTATTATCCGATCAGCTTTCAAAACTCGATCAGCATCAATCTTGGGTAGTTTTTTGTAAGTCCGGCCAACGTAGTCAGCAAGCCGTACAACAAATGTTAGAGGCAGGTTTTACTAAAGTATGGAGTCTACAAGGTGGATTGATGGCGTGGGTTGATGAGATTGAACCTAATCTATTACGCTATTGAAGAGGTCTTCCCTCTTCCATCTAGCATACTTCAAAGTGTCTGTTGCTAATAAAAAAAGATCTTATGAGGCTATTGTTCACTCATTTTATCCCTTCTATGACTAAATTTGTCGAAATGCAGAGTATAGAAATAAAAACAATCACATTGAGTGAGATAACTAAAATATTCAAGAATAGAATGCCCTGAAGCATAATCAGCACAAGGTTAATCAGTACCATACCCATGAATATAAAAATAGGTTGAGAGAGGCTGCGAGGTTTGAATCTTCCTGGTTCAGGCATAGCAATATCTAATAGCATGACTCGGTTATCTGATCTAAGGCCGATATACAGCACTAAAAATAACATTCCCAGATTTATGAAGAGTAGAAAAAGTAATGGCGTGTTAGATAGTGCGTTGATTATAGTATGTTGAATGGTTTCAGGAACAATAGGAAAGAGGCTAAGGCATAATGGCATTAACAGGACCTGTAACAAAAGTTGTTTTGAGGTTAATGACTTGGCATGGTTGGCTAAATATGGTGCGAGTAACCCTATAATGCCGACCCAGCCAAAGTGTTGAAATAACTGGCCGTAAGGCTCCCATCCATCACGAAGCAACCACAAAGTAATCTTGTCGTGTGTCATTTGGGAATCAGGCATGATGATTGTAGAGCCAGTGATAATTAGACATAGAATAACAATACTGATCGCTATTGTGCGAAGCGCAGCGTGAGTTTGGTTGGTATTAGTGAAAACAATCTGTTTAATTTGCTTTTTTCTGAAATATACAATACTCAGGATCAATAACATTAAGCCGGCGATTGCGTTACTTGACGGTATACTCTGATGTATAATATGCATGTAAATCATTGAGGTCATGAGTATGATTGTGATAGTGAATAAACTCAGTGTTAATGATGTGCTTCCTTGAAAAGAGGAGTTAATGATTTTTGTTAAGGCTGTGGTGTATCTTCCACGACGACAGAATGACGGACAGGTATCGATGGGGTGAGAAATAACACCGTGAGTTTTATTATGGTGTTGGAGAGCCACAGCGAATAAACCAACGGCTGTCCATGGGAATAAGCCACTGGACAACGTGATTGTTGCTAGTGAAAATTGAAAAGGAAGCCCATTGGTTGTTGTAAAGCTGGGTTGCCAAAAGCTTAGAGCAGTCATGAGACTGTAGAAAAAAACAATGCTGCATAATTGTAGTAAGAAGATGGTTTTGTATATATGTATCTGTTTTTGAACGGATATTTTTTTGGTATTCGAGGGCGATTTCAAGAAAAATACGCATAGGGTGATTGCCAATAGGTACCATTGACAAGCCTGTAGCGTCAGTAAGGCGGTTTGTTTGAAAAGTACACTCAATAGACCTGTGATAAAAACAAGGATGGTGGTGTAATAAGCTAGTCTGGATTTCTTAAGTGTTTGCATGACGATCACGTGCTGAGAGTACTTTGTATGTTCTATCAGAGATCAGTTTTTGTGAGTATTTATCGTCTACATCGACTTGCATGGGCTGGCCAAATTCCTCAACAAGGGCTCTTGTGGTTGCCGTAATGTTATCTGGGTCGCTGTCGAGTAATCTATCTCGAATCGTTTCATTAAAGGCTAAGTATTCTCGTAGCGCGATACGTTTCCCATCAACCGAGGGCACAAGTCTTTGCCAGACAATAAGCCGCATAGTCTCAATAATATCGATGGTTCGCCCTAGACGCTCTTCCTGTGGAAAACTACCCACCAGTCGTCGAATAGTTTCAGCTACACCATTACTATGAAGGGTGGTATAGACTGGGTGCCCGGTTAGTGCAGCTTCGAGTACGGCGCTCATGGTTTCAGCATCGCGTGCTTCACCAACCAAAATCAATCGAGGTTTACGACGTAAAGCGTTACGTACACCGCTGGCAAATGTTGGTAAGTTGCGTGGAATTTCAGATTGACTGATTAGTGCGGTCGGCGTTTCGATGCTGTCATAAACAAATTCAATCGGAGACTCATAGGTCAGTATTTTACGGTGGCTTTCAGGTTCTTCAGCCAGTTCTTTGATCATGGCTGCAAGTAACGTTGATTTACCTGATCCGGTAGCACCTGTGATATAGACTACGCCTTCATGGGGGGCGATGGCTTTAATAATGGGTTTTGGTAGCTCGAGAGAAGCTAATGATGGTGGTGCCGAAGGTATTGTTCGAATGGTGATTTGAATGCCTTCGTGTCCATCAACGTGACAACCGACGGCATTAACCCTATGTCGATAACGTGTATTGCGATTTGGGCGCACTTCGTAGTGCGTGTCTAAATCTTCACCTCGCATCAGTTGGGTTGTACCATTGGGTCCGTAAATAGCATTGAGTAGCTCACCAACCTCTGCATTGGATAAACGACGACGTGTGATTTTATGCAGACGACCATGAATTTCAGCAATAATTTCAGCGCCAGTTTGTATGGTGACATCTGAAGCTTGATGTTGATGTGCAAAAACAAGGAGGTCATCAACATGTTTCGGTTCGAAACGTGATGGTTCATTGGGGATTAAGAGTGGTTGATCAGCTGATGTCATAGTTAACGATATCCTTGTTAAACAGACCATGTTGTTAGATTACATCATGGTCTGTGTGGTATGACTAGTGGGTAAATACAGGTTGCCATTTAGATGCATTAGTTTGTAGTTCGGATTTTGCTGTGATCCGTAATACTTGATCGTTAATGTGTATTTCATTGGCATCACCAGTAACACCTAAATTGGTCTGTGCAACAAATGGAGAGCTTACCATGTGTTGGCTAAGTAATTTACGATACAGCACCATACCTAGAAAATCACGTTTCATACGGTCAAGGTTAGTGCGAAAGATATCATTCGCTTGATCCACACCTTGTAACCAACCTTTTTTTAGGCAAGCATTCCACACTTTAGCTTCATCTTGTGTTTCAGGAAGTAAGCTTTTGTTTGGGACACTAGGCGGACTGTAGTTCATCCATAGATAATCACGCCACGTTGGAGGCGCAGTTACAAAACGTGCTTGTTCAATGATTTTATAGGTTTTACTATTGAGGCGGATGGCACTATCGCCATCAAGGGTTAAATTATTATTTGATTCAACCAGTACAGGTGGAAGTACGTTATGTGACAATAATAGTTGGTTAAAATTAAACATACCCTCTAAGTGCGACTGTTCTTTGGTTAATGACTGATTAATCAACTTTGAACGCCAGGCGAGAGCACCTTTAGCACCTAAACCTGTAGCGGTCTCTTGTATGGCCTGCAAGCGCACTTTATTGATCGTACCGTGTGTTTGAGGTAGATCACTGGGTTTGATATAGCCTAATTGAGCATTGACCGTCTCAGTGTTAGACGCGAATGTGCACGATGCCGCAATCAGCAAGCTGCTCGCTATGATTGTTTGACATACTATGTTTCGTAACAGTCTAGACATGAGACTTTGGCTCCTAGGTATTAATAGTGGTGATAACGTAGTTCAATGATCTTTTTATTCGGATAGACTTTAATCGTCGCTTGTTTTGCTGCTTGATAAGAAACATTTCTTAGGATATCAGCTAGCACTTTATTCTTTTCAGTCAGATTAATGATCACTGGAATACTGGGTGGAGTTCCTATTGTTTTGAGTGAATAGTTGCTCATCTTAGCAATATTCTTCATGACATCATCCAGCGTTCCATTGAAATCAATGGAGACAACTTGTGTCATGCCAGTGTCTTGGGCATTAATCGGTGAGTCCATGCTCACATCAGGGTGAGTGGCTTGTTGAATATTAGATAGTTCAGCAAGAGACTGGTTAATTGTAGATGCGGCTTCTGCAATCTGTTGCTGTGCTTTGGCGTCGTTAGTTTGCGCTGGTGCACTGTTTGCCGTCATGTAAGACAAGTTGAGATCAACCACCTTTTTGCTGTCGGATGAGCAGCCTGTTAGGCTCAAGGCTAATGCGATGACTAATATAGAGTTGATTTTTAACATAATTTCGCTTCTTGTGTGTTGGTTTAAATCAATAAAATGAATACGTTAGAACATTTCAGTACAGATATTGTACGATATTTTCCTTAAGGATATATTAAAAAAAAACACTTTCTCCTTTTTTTTTGGCAACTATTTAAACTATTGTTAATGTTTGGTACAATTCTTTCACTGTTAAGCCAGTTTGGAGAATATAAACATGCCTGCACCCATTAATAGGAACGCCCATTGGCGGGACTCCGCACGTTCGGTGCGCTTCTTTATATGGGATGGCAAAGCTGCATTTCCAATCGTTATTTTTCTGATGCACATACGACTTTGGACGTTGGGTGTGGCGCTCATCACTATGTTATTTTTTACAATTTTAAATCGCTACGGGTTCTCGCCCATGGTCTTTTTTCGCTACATTCGTGGTTTATTTGCCGGGCCACGTAAAATCGCAACTCCTTGGTGGTGTGAATAATGAACTTACAGGAACGTTTAGAAGCTATTGCCAGAGAAACCAAGAAAACCTTTACCTTGAAAGGGCGACCTATTCCTTATCAAGAGATGTTCTCATTAACCGGTATTCTGCCGGGTTTAGCCCGTCGGGCTGATCAGCTCTCATCACTCTGTTTGGGTTACGGTTTAGGTATTAAGCTGGAGGATGATAGTGAGGCCTTATTAGGTTCTAAAGTCCAGTTTGATGACTATACCCCTGATATTTTGAGATTATTTTGCATTACCGATTCTCTCTATGATTTGATTCGCATGAGTCCGTCTTCTAATGAAGTGCCCTTGGATGAATTGCTATACGATTAGGATCAGGTTAAGAAGCCAATATTTAAGGTTTCCTTAATCTTTCTGTATCTTTTTTAATCAAAAAAGCTCCAAATTAGACAAAATACGGGATATTTTAATATTCCCTTAAGGTCTTACCTGTACACTATCTATCAATAACGAGTGACTGAGTATCATTCCACTAATTAAGAAAGCTACAAGCCGAAGGATAATGATGTCTAACAATATTCGAGAAAATAAATCAGAACAGGCGCATCTCTTGCGGAATCAGGCTTCATCACTAGTTAAAGAGTTGAATCGGGCCATCAATATGAACACTAAATACCGAAAATTTGGGATTTAAAAAGAATGATGAATTTTTCTACACATAATCAACATGATGCGAAATCATTTGCTTTACGTGAAATGTTATTGGAGCGCATGAAAGACGAAACAGAGCAGTTTCGTGCCTTAATGACACAATACAGCGATCGTGACCCAGCCGATGAAGAAGTGACCCAGCATTTATGTCAAGAGATCGTCAATCTCGTTGATCGTGTGTTATCAATTGAAGGTTGGGAAGCATCCTTATTTTTACGTAATTTAATGAAACCTTTAATCGAGGCAAAAGAACAGGCACAAGACCTTCTAGATCAAACAGGTTCAGTTACTTCAATGCAAGATACTGTAATGTCATTAGAAGCGGATGAGCAATTACTATATATGACGTTATATCAAGCACAAGGTCACGACCTTCAAGCGTGGGCAATGCAGTTAAGATCGATTAAACACACGATGTTGGGTCGACCTATCTATGAAACTGAAGCAGCGGTTGAAGCAAAGATTCGTACCAAGCTTGACCAGAGTTGTGATGGTTATGTTGTTTTGCGGGTAAAGCGCGCTTCGATCATCGAATTAACAGAGGGTGTCAGGCAGTCTGGTTCAGATATAGATCATGCCATCGTGATGCTGGAGCAAGGGTGTTTATCGGTAGATAATATCGTTAAATTTGTATACATGAAAAAAACGTATGAATTAAAACAAGGAAAATTAATTCAAAAACAATAATTTAGGTAGGAATTAGTATGGCACAACAAGGTAATGGATCATCTGGCGATCAGTCTAGTAATCTGATGTGGTATTCCATATTGGTGTGTGGCGTCATCCTGTTTGTTTGGTGGCTAAAACGAGATTGGATCACTATACCGGTTAACTATTTTAGGTACGCGGAACTCTGTGTGATTCACTACGGCATGATTACTGTGGCTAAAGTGGTTGATGTTATTTCGTTTCATCATTGGCAATTGAGTCAAGGCGAGTCAGTGGTCACATTGAAGCAATTATTCGCTAATGCATCGCCAAAACATGAGAAATTTTCAGACTTCGTGGCAATGAACCGACAAATGGGTTTGTGGATGCGTTTCCCTTGCATGTTTTTACTGCTGGTCATGGGAGGTATTTGTTATTTCAAACATGGCAATGTGCGTTTTCGTCAGATCTATAATATGAAATCTTTACGACAAGCAGAGATGCAAAACTGGCCTCAAATTACACCGGTAGTGTCATTAGATTTAGTCAAAGAAGATATTGACAAAGGCCCATGGGCGATGGCCTTGACACCATTAGATTTCGGTAAGAAACATAATATTCTTACAAAACAACAATCTCTGAGCCAGATGGTATGGGCAGTCGACGATAAATCTGCTGGTAGATTATTTTCAATGCAATTAGGGCGTATGTGGCAGGGTGTCGATCGACTTCCTATTCATGGTAAGGCTTTACTAGTAATTTTTATTGCTTGTGCGACAAAAAATAGAAGTGAAGCAAAGCATTTTTTAGCGCAAATTGCAGCCTCTTCTGCGTCTGGTAAGTTAGATTTTACGGGTATTGAAGAGGCTTTAAATAAGTATCGTAATGCCAAAATATTAAAGTGGGTATTAAAAAGACACGCATACAATAATACGGTGTTAGCCACATTATTAGAATTAGCGCGTACGGATGGGGTATTGGCCTCTGCAGAATTTTTATGGTTAAAACCGGTCGATAGACGTATGTGGTACATGCTTAATAGTGTCGGGCGTCAAACTTCCGTGGTTGAAGTGTCGGGTGTTTTTTCACACTGGCTCGCAGAGAAGCGTATGCAGCGTGCCGTTAAGACACCTATGGTTAAAGAAGCAGTATCAGCTTATAAACTAGCACTGGCTGATATTTTATACATTGACGAGAGTGAGTTATGGCAAACCAAAGAGCATTAGACGAAAGACATGAACGGAATCAACATCATATTTTTAGGGATACACGTACATTAGGTCAGCGGATCGTTGATTTTATTAAAAATCCTCGTGCGGTCGCTTTTTTGATGGCTGTATTTATGATCTTTGTATTTGTGTGCCCAGTTCTATCTGAGTTAGCCGTAATATCGGGTGCTGGGATTCTTACTTTCTGTTTTACACGTGAAAAGAAATTACCTTTTAAAATGCCACAAAGATCGGGATTATCCGATCATAATGACCCCATGCCAGGATCTAATAAACCTCGTAAGGCGCGTGGAATTTATCATCTTGGTAATCAAAAAAGTAATGATGATGAGCTTTGGTTTAATAATGATGATATGCGGACACATGCATTAATCTTTGGATCAACCGGTAGTGGTAAAACAGAAATGTTAATCTCTGTGGCATATAACGCATTGTTACAGGCCAGTGGTTTTATTTACGTGGATGGTAAGGGTGATAATGCCCTATTTTCAAAGCTTTTTTCTATGGTTCGTTCGATGGGTCGTGAAGATGATATGTTGCTTATTAACTTTATGACAGGTGCTCGAGACGTGATCGGCCCACAAGAGCGAAGATTATCCAATACATTGAATCCTTTTGCTCGAGGTTCGTCGAGTATGCTTGCACAATTGGTTGTTAGTTTGATGGATAGTTCGTCATCATCTTCTGATGGTGATATGTGGAAAGGTCGTGCAATTGGTTTCGTAGAGGCCTTAATGAAGGTCCTTGTTCCTATGCGTGACGCTGGGCACATCTTGCTTGATGCTAACGTTATTCGTAATTATTTCCACTTACCTAGACTGGAAGCAATTGTTTTAGATAAAGTTTTTATACGTGATGGGCAAGAGTCAATTAGTCTAGAAAATATGCCTGAAACCATGTTAGAACCCCTAAAAAACTACGTTTTAACCTTGCCGGGTTTTAACCCTGAAAAGAAAGGTAAGCAGGTTTCTCAAGTACTTGAGCAGCATGGCTTTATTACAATGCAGTTAGTACGTGTATTTACATCGTTAGCGGATACCTATGGTCATATTTTGAGAACGAATTTAGCCGAAGTAGATTTATCCGATGTCGTATTAAATCGTCGAATTCTTTGTGTGCTATTACCAGCCCTTGAAAAATCCCCGGATGAATTATCGCAATTAGGTAAAGTAATTATTGCTACGTTAAAAGCGATGATGGCGGCAGGTCTTGGTGATCATGTAGAAGGTGACTTAGAAGATATTGTGGATAGTCGTCCAACGAATGCTGAAACGCCTTATTTATGTATTCTTGATGAGTATGGTTATTATGCCGTGGAAGGTTTTGCCGTTGTGCCTGCACAGGCTCGTTCGCTGGGTTTCTCTGTAGTGTTTGCGGGTCAGGATTTACCGGCTTTCCAAAAAGCGTCGAAAGAAGAAGCAGCTTCAATTGGTGCGAATACCAACATTAAGATTTGTATGAAGTTGGAGGATCCAACTGAAACTTGGGATTTCTTCATGAAATCCGCCGGTGAGTCGTATGTGAGTCAAGTTGAAAACTTCCAAGTTGATTCTAATAGTCTTTTGGGTAATTACCAGGATGGTAAAGGTGCGCGTATGGAAAAACGAGCACGTGTCGATTTATTGGATCTAAAAGAACAAGCTCCTGGTGAATATCATCTGTTCTTTAAATCAAAAATTGTGCGCGGTAAGACCTTTTTTGCTAATCCGACCCCTGTGAAACGTATGCGTCTTAACCAGTTTCTAAAAGTAGATACTCCTGACGATATCGATGTGGAGCGTTTTGAAAAATCCATGGAAAGTTTTGATCAACTCGCTGAAAGTCAGCAATTTTTAACTCAAGTTGAAGCCAGTAATGAAGAGGTCGATAAATTAACTAACTTATTAGCAGTGAATAGCGCTGTTTCGGCTCCTATGGAGCGATCTTTGATGGCCCTACAACAATTCAGTGGTATTGGTTTGCCTGTTCAACAAGGCGCTTCATTCTCGGAATTTTTTAATCAGGATATTTCTAACGATGATACTGAGACTGAAGAAATGGATACAGACGGATTAAGCTTGTTTTCTCCAATGACAATCAGTGGTCACATTCAGGGATTGCTCTCGGAGTCTGATATTTCATCGATTCAAGCCCCAATTGCGAGTAGGGCGCAGTGCAGGGATCAGTTCGAGTATCTAGGACGTTTGGCTGGCCAGTCTTCTCAGCAGGCTATGAATATAGCCCTAGAATTAACGGCCGACATGAGGCGCTGTACGGCTTATCCGCCGGAACATGTCTCGACGGTGAGTTCGTCGTCCTTAGTGGCTGCTATTCATCGAATTATCGATAAAATAAAGCTAAAACAGTGAGTTACTAAGATATACTGGATGGTAGGGGTGACTTTTCGCTGCGCTCGAGAATCATCCAGTGAACCTATTTGTTGATCAAACATTCGATTAAACATAATCATTTATAACCTAGCGTGGATCTATTCATGGATGTCACGGTGGCATTAAAACGCTTCTATTCTTAACGAATTATTAAGAGATTGATTATGTGTCCAAAAAAAAGACAAATAGACCATTTTTTTAATATTTCCTTAAGTATAGTTTGATAAATTAATGACTCTAAAGAACGAGCATATCATCGTACTAATTAACTAACGTAATGCGAAAGATAAGTGCATTCACCATTTGATAAATAGAGAAAAAGAATGAAAAAAACGATCACTCCAATCCTATCCACTGCTTTGTTAGCAGTGACTACCTTGAGCTTATGTGCCTGCAGTAGCACGACAAAACCAGTCACTCATTCATCTAATACACCATCAGTGGTTAACAATCAGCATGGGTATTCTTCTGGGTATTTATCAGCTAACGATGTCCATGTGGTCAGAATAGGGGAGAGTGTACAGATTATTATTCCAAGCGATCGAGTCTTTAATACATCTTCAGCAAATTTAGCCAGTTCTAGTAAAGGTATTTTGTATAACACTGCGCAACTAGTGAAACATTATAATACTAATCGCATCGAGGTAGCGGCATATACAGACAGCACAGTTGGTAATGGTATCTCACAAGACAGAGCTGGGGTTGCGTTAACTAATGCTCAGGCACAGGCGATTTCAAGCTATCTATGGTCGCAAGGTATCGATACTCGTTATATCTATTCTGTGGGCCATGGCAGTGCAAATCCTGTCGCATCAAACAGTACACCACGTGGTCAGTATGATAACAGACGAGTGGTCATTAGCTTTCAGTATCACGCTTAAATAAAAGAGAATTATTATGAGTCACCAAGATATTTCAAACATAGAGTTTCAAAAGAATGCGCTCTTTCGTGATAAGTATCGCAAGCTAATGAAATGGATTGTCACGCTGCTGATTTCAGCAGGAATATTATTGATTGTATTTATTTATCAGAGCGTAAAACCTCAGGATGTTAGGTATTTTGGTTCAACAACAACAGGTGAACAAATTCCATTAAACGGATTAGATGATCCTGTGATTACTCAAAAACTGATTACACAGTGGGCCAGTATTGCGACTAAAAATATCTATACGATTGACTTTAATAAGTTTCAATCTCAATTAGATAATATGAAAGTGTATTTCACCGATGCGGGATGGAGTTCTTTTTATGATGCGCTTAATCAATCCCAATTATTAGGCATGATTAAAAAGAATAAACAGGAAATGACTGGTGTTATTACAAACGATCCGGTGGTACAAAAAACAGGTATTGAACGTGGTGTTCGATATTGGATTGTTCAGATGCCTATTTTAATATCTTTGGATAGTTCCAGTGGGGGTTTGAATCGACATGTCGTTGTTACCATGACCATCGTAAGATCTAAAAATATTCATGCTCCTTCTGGACTGCAGATAGAGCGCATAGCTACTATGAACGGAGATGCATAAATGACAGATCAATTGGATGTAAAACAACAAGCTAAAAAATCATCGAGTAAAAGTGGTTTAGAGCTGATTTTATTCAGAAATGCTTTTTATCGTGATCAGTCTCGATATGCATCAATAGCACTATTTATTTTACTGATCATAAATGCATTACTATTCGCGGGAGTTATCTATAAGTCGATGCAGCCATCACCCGTCGAATACTTTGCGATTACACCCGATGGTAGAATGATTGATTCTCACGCGTTATCAGATCCTAGTGTAAGTGACACATATGTTCTGCAGTGGACAGCAGATAAGGTGAGAAAAGCTTTTAGTGATGATTTTTTACATTATCGTGGTCAGTTACAAAGTGTTTCTGATTCATTTACATCTAATGGTTGGAACGATTTTTATAATGCCATGATGCAATCGAATAACCTGAAGACATTAGTGAGTAAAAAAATGGTTTCAGATGTCAAAATAACAAAAGCTCCTGTCATAGAACAGTCAACGGTTGTTAGTGGACATTATGCTTGGAAGATTTCTATGTCAATTATGGTGACATACACCAATAGCAGTAATGACACTATTAATATGCCATTCGATGTGAGTTTAATTGTTATTAGGGAGTCGGTTGAAAATTATCCAGATCGCATTGCGATAAATAATTTCTTACCCACATTAGTGAAATCAGAACGGGCCAAATTGTTAGGTATTTAATAAATAGTAGAAGATAGAAAGGTAAATATTGTGAAACTAAATAAGAAATCAATAAGTATTGTCATAGTTGGGTTGATGCTCAGTTCTTCTATGTCGTTAGCGAGCTCGTTTGGCATAAGTAATAGTGCATCAAGTAACGATGCGGTTCAGCAGCCGGCTCAGGTGAAAAGTACCTCTACTGTTGCGCAACAACCCGTTAGTACCAATCAGACTTCCGGTAATAGTCAGTCATCTTCAAATGCAGATGACATATTGGGTGATACAAGTATCGGTCAAGAGGCATTTATGAAAATGCAATCAAACCTAATGCCATTATCAACCGATGAAATTAAAACCCTAAAGAAAAAATATTATGATACTCAAAAAGCAGTATCTGCTGAACCAGGTGTTGCTCCAAAGCCAACATCTTCTTCGGTTATTGTTAATTTATCACCTGGAGCAACACCGCCGGTGATTCGATTGAAGGCTGGATATATTTCGTCGCTTGTTTTCCTTGATTCAACGGGACAACCATGGCCGATTACAGCCTATGACCTTGGTAATCCTGGAAGTTTTAATATTCAACCAACAACACCAGACGGTAAAACTAATACGATGCTGGTACAAGCAAGTAGCACGTATCAGCCTGGAAACTTAGCCGTGATGCTAAAGGGTCAAAATACACCAATTATGTTAACGCTAATGCCAGGACAACAAGCTGTTGATTATCGGGTTGATTTAAGAGTTCCTGGAATGGGACCTAATGCTAATCCGACGAGCGACGGTATGCCCCAGTCCAGTGATCCTATGTTGTTGAGTTTTCTAGACGGTGTTGCTCCACGTGGTGCTAAAGCACTGGAAATAGAAGGGGGTGGTGAGAGCCAGGCATGGACTTATGCGCACCACATGTATATTAGAACGCGAATGACATTACTGTCACCTAGTTGGATGTCTACGATGAGTAGCCCCGATGGAACACATGTCTACGAACTTGTGTCGGCTCCAGTAATTTTGGTGTCTGATCACGGTAAATTGATGCAGCTGAAAGTTAAAGGGTAAGAACAATGAATAATATGAAAACACGAGTAAAGTCTTTAGGACAATCTAAATCACGATTAGCTATTATTTTAGGTGCCTCAATCATTGTATTGATAGTAGGTGTAACGGTAGTCGTTCATCTATCTAATAAGCCTGTTGGATCAGCAAAAGTTTTGCATGGCGTCGATATTGAATCATTACCCGGTTCAAGTCATTCCAGTCAGAAATACATTGAAGATCAGAAAAATCAAAATTATGTATTAGCCAATAAAGCCAAAAAAGAAGCAAAAAGTGCAGTGCCTACGATAACGAGAGCATCATTTATTGGTAATCCAGCAGACTTTGCAGATTTAGGTGATAGTAAGAAAGCATCACAATCGACTTCAGCCAATTGCCCACTGAAGAAAATGGTAGTGATGTACAAACCAAATCCAGCAAGTTGTACAGTAAAAAATCTACAATTAGCTAGAAAAACGGGCGTAACTGCAGAAGAGTTGCTTTGTCAAGGATGTATGTGTCCTTCATTAAAGCTAGCAGGTTATACGGTTGGTGATCTTAAAAACATAGGTTTAACAGCTAAGCAATTAAAGAAGTGTGGTTTTTCATTACCTGAATTAGTACAAGCTGGTTTTTCTGCAAAGGACTTAAAAGAGGCTGGTTTTTCGAATAACGACCTAAAAAATCAAGGTTTTTCCCCAGATGAGATAGCAGCTGCACAAAGTAGCTCGAATAATTGCAGCGTAGACGCTATTAAAAAGAAAAAAGATCAAGGTGTGACAGCAGCAGAGTTGAAAAAGCAAGGTTGTGGCGTAGCAGCATTAAAAGCAGCAGGATTTACTGCCAACCAATTGAAAGATGCTGGTTTTAGTGCTAAAGATCTGAAGGACGCGGGATTTAGTGCAAAAGCTTTAAAAGCAGCCGGTTTTTCTGCGAAAGATTTAAAAGATGCTGGGTACAAGCCATCTGATCTTGTGGATGCAGGGTATAGTGATAACGATCTAAAAGCAGCTGGATTCACGCCTGATGATATTAAATCGGCTAAAGCGCTCTCTAAAAAGTGCAGTGTGGATGAGCTGAAAAAACAAAGAGATCAGGGTGTTTCCGCTGTTGAAATGAAAAAGCAAGGCTGTGGTTTAGCTGCTTTAAAAGCAGCAGGATTTACAGCTAAAGAGCTTAAAGCCGCTGGTTTTTCTGCTAAAGATCTAAAAGATGCGGGCTTTTCACCACAAGAATTAAAAGCGGCAGGATTCAGTGCTAAAGATCTGAAAGATGCTGGTTTTTCTGCTAAAGATCTGAAAGATGCTGGGTATAGTGCGGCAGACTTAAAGAATGCTGGTTTTTCTGCTGGCGCTTTGAAAGATGCTGGTTTCAGTGCATCAGATTTAGCGGATGCTGGTTTTTCACCGAAAGATTTACGCAATGCTGGTTTTACAGCAGCAGATCTTAAGGACGCAGGATTTACTCCTGACGAGCTTAAAGATGCTGGTTTTACTAAAGGAGATTTACTGAGAGCGGGATTTACTCCAGATGAGGCTGGTTATACAGCTGAATCGGTTGATGATTCAGCTCAAAAACAATCTTCTCAAGCATCAAGTCCTACAACACAAACGGCAGGCCTTGATCAAAAAGCGTCGACTAAGGACGCTGTAAAAATTCCTTCCGTATCAGATAATGACGATGCTGCTGCTGAAAGGTTGCGTCAATTAGCCGAACGACAACAACAAAAGTTAGACGCGCAACAACGTGCTCAAGCACTTGCACAAGCACAGTCTAACATGATGGTACAGTCTCAGGCTTTATTGAGCCATTGGGGTGATCATTCATCACAAGCATTGGCAACAGCTCCGGTTGAGCAGAATTCCAACGCGCAGGCCGGTGGTGCCGGTCAAAACGATTCTAATGCTAATGATGGAAAAATCTATAAAGCGGGTACAGTCATGTTCGCGGTCTTGGATACATCGATAAATAGTGATGAAACAACTCCCATTATGGCATCCATTGTTAGTGGTCCATTAAAAGGTTCGAAACTGCTTGGGAACTTTAAACGATATGACAAGAAACTTATGATTTCGTTTAATGTGTTAAATAATCCTAAATTGAGTAAGACTATTGCTGTTAATGCAGTAGCGATTGATCCGGATACAGCAAGAACAGCGTTATCAGGTGAAGTGAATAATCATTATTTACTACGATATGGTTCATTATTCGCTGCATCTTTTATGCAAGGTATGGGAGAAGCTTACCAAAGTTTCGATAGTAACTCTGGCACGGTTTATATCGGTGATACTTATAACGATGATCCACCTAATGCTACTCAGGTCACTTTGCAAGGCTTGGGTCAAGTTGGACAAAGTATGGGGAATGAGATGAAGCCTATTTTTAACAAAGGGCCGACCATCAAAATTAACTCAGGAACGGGTATGGGACTGCTCCTTATGAAAGATTTAACGGTGCCATATGGTGATAACTTAGACCAGCCTAGTTTGGGAGATGATACAAAATCGTCTGATTCGAAAAATACTAAGTCATAAAAGATTAGAATAATAAAACAAGATTAATTATAGGTATTGGAGTGATAACATGAATAACGATAAATATATAAATGATGATGAAGAGTATCATTTCCCTGGAGATGATGATTTTTCTGAAGAGGTGCATGCCGATGAAGAAGTGCAGAGTGACTTGGTTGATGAAGAGCTGAGAGAGCCAACTCCAAGCATGGATAGAAGTGCTAAGGTGGAAAAAGTATTAGGTAAATGCAAAGAAGTTGTCTTGGAAACGGCAGATCGTTTTCCAATTCTTAAAAATAAAAAAATTATGGGTATCGTTGGCTTCATGTTTGTGGCAGTCATCGTGATTGATTTTACATCATCTTCATCACACACTGTAAATACATCTGCATTGGATAAGAGTCAGGCGACTCAGTCTGCTTCAGTGGATGCACCTCGTGTAACTACTAGTCAAACAGAACAAGCATTGACTTCATTGTCTGAAAAACAGGCTTCATCTCAACAGGATGTCAATCAAATAAATAATAAAATGAATCGACTCAACTCATCGGTTAGTTCATTGCAGCAAAGTCAGAGACAAACGTCTCAGTCACTTCGTGATTTAAATAATCAGATCAAGCTTCTATCACAGCAATTAGAGCAAGTCTCAAAGACTCAACAAGCGATATTGCATCCAAAAACTGATTCAGCAGTGCCACAAGCGAAACCTATTTCATATCACATTAAAGCTATTGATTCAGGTCGTGCTTGGATTGTAAGTTCTAAGGGTGAGTCAAAATCGTTAGTTGTTGGAGATACGATTGATCAGCGTTATGGAAAAGTTATTTCGATAGATGCAGATCAAGGTTTGGTTTATACCAGCTCAAAGCGTGTCATTAATTTTGAGTCAGAATAATAAATCATTGATTATTATATAATAAGAAGGTAAAAAACTATGTCACTTTCCTACACATCCGCAGATCCGTCGGTAGTCACCAACAATTTTGTGGTTCTATCGGGACTCTTGCAAGACTTTAGTATTTTCTTAGGCTTATTAATTTGTTTGTTTGGTTTTTTCCAGTTCAAACGTTACGGGGAGTCACGCACGATGATGTCTTCCCAGCACACTATGGCTGAACCACTAGTCACGATTTTATGTGGTTCTATGCTGTTTGCATTAACGCCTATGATTCAATTCTTTAACGATTTATTTCTAGGTACAGGTGAGCTCATGACTTATATGGGCGGATCATATGATTACCAGACAGTAACCATGGTCGTGACTTTTATACGTGTCATAGGTGTTGGTGCGCTTATGAATGGCTTGATCAAGTTATCGCGTACTGGACGTCAAAATACGCAGCAAGGAACCGCAGGAAAAGCCTTGTTGTTTATTGTTGGTGGGGTTGCTTGTACGAACTGCGTAGCAATGGTCAACTTGCTATGTGACTTATTCGATATCCCAAATTTATTGTAAATACTATTAATCCAGGTGTTTTGTTGATCGTGAACTTTTGTTGTCTTTGTGAGACATTTGTAATGTCTCAATTATCGTTTTAAGTCGTTCTTTTTTCACTAAAAAAATGAAAATGCAGTTCATCCGTTGCCGAAGAGTTAAATTAACCTTAAAAGGTGAAAAAAAGATCATTTTTTGATCAAAATTTAATATTTTCTTAAGGTTGCCTTGGTATAGTAACACCATACCCTTACAGGGCGTAGCGGTGTAAGTGCTTTGTAAACAATTGACTATTGAGGAGTAAAAATAATGAAAACAATTTTAAAAGCCACAGGTAAGGTCATCATGAAAGCGTTACCTATTTTAGCAGGCGTAAGTTTATTGCTTGGAGTGACTTATGCTGGGGATTACCCAACCATTAGCTCGATATCCACTAATATGCAGACGACGATTGGATACGTTGCTTCTATCATCACTAACGTTGCATTAGTCGTTGGTATTGCATTAATTTGTGCGTCTTTCTTTAAGATGAAGCAGCATAAAGATCAGCCAACACAGGTGCCTATCAGTAACGGTGTTACTTTACTAGTGATTGGTGCGGCATTAACAATCTTTCCATTGTTACTACCAACGGCCAACCAAGCAGCGTTCGGTTCAGGTGTTGACACCGGTACTGTAACCAGTGGTGCGATGACATCTTTGATTGGCGCAACAACTTAATCGGTTATAGTATAGTAAGCGTATTAACAAGGGGAGTGAGATGACTTTGAAGAAAGATTACTTATCACTCCCTTTAATCGCCAATCAAAAAAATTGGCAACTTTATATGGTTAGAAAGGCAGATGATGCCTTTCTTGCTTTTGAGAAGAAAGTTCTATCTCGCGATCAGCATAAATGTCAGTACTGCGGATTTCAATCCAGTATTAGAATGGACGTGGTTAATCGTGACGGTAACTATGCAAATAATAAGCAATCTAATCTTGTGACGGCATGTCCGTTTTGCGCTCAGTGTCATTTCATTCAATCTGTTGGTATCAGTGATAACACAGGTGGTGTTTTAATCTATTTACCTGAATTATCTCAAGCTGAGCTAAATGCAATGTGCCATAACCTTTTTGCTGCGATGGCAATGAAAACAGCGACAGCAGCAGATGCTAAAAATATCTATCGGAGTTTACGTTTAAGGTCTCAAGTGATTGAGAAAGAGCTTGGTGCAGGGATGAGTAATCCGGCTTTTTACGGCCAAGTTTTATTGGATGCTAAAGCGGATACATCAAAAGTGATTCATAAGATCGTTAGAGAAAAAACACGCCTTTTACCCAGCTTAAAAGCTTTTTCACCCTTGATTAATGAGTGGTCTCAATCAGGTCTACTGGAATTGGCGAATTCATAGATATGTGTTACCAGTTATCGATCAATTTATGTCATAATGTTCTAACTGACTGTAATTATTAGAGAAGATTATGTTTAAAGTGTTATTTTCTTGGGTGGCAACTCTCTTTAAACAGCCAACAATGTCGTATTGTGATATTCAGACGGCTGACAGTGAGATAACGCTAGTGGCTAATGATGGTGCTCTTATGAGTGTGATCAAGCTATCTGGTGTTACAGCTTTAATTGGACGTGAAGAATTTGAATATATCCAGGATGGGCTCCGTCAATCATTACAAACAACCATGTCTCAATCCGGTCGGACTATTCAAGTATTTTTTACTTATAACAAGGATAATATTAGTCAAGAAATAAGCGGTATTTTATCCTCTGCACGAGATACGGCCAGCACTTTACAGTTAGATTTTGATGATTTATTCAGTGAGCGTGTTTCGAATCTTTCCAGGTATTGTGCCCATGAAGAATGTTATCTCGTGTTATGGACGCAAGTGAGTTCACTCTCTAATGAGCAAGTCAAGCGATCGCGAAAAGAGAAGGCGAAAGAGATTAAACAAAATAAAATACCGTCTTTCTTGCTCACACAAAATATCATGGCAACTGTCACCGATTTGCGCGAGAGTCATGAAGCTTTTGTAAACTCGATTAATAATGATTTTGAGACTTATGGTTTAGTCAGTAGAGTACTGGCAGTGCATGAAGCAGTTCATACCATGCGGAATATTGCTGATCCTGAATTCACCGATCGAGATTGGCAGCCTGTCTTACCAGGGGATAAAATTACAATCAAGGAATACAAGAATGCCAGAGGTGATCTTGCGGATGTAACATGGCCATCTTTATCTAAACAGATTTTACCGCGTGATGCAGAAGTATTAGATTTGAGAACCGCGCGTGTTGGTGATCGTATTTACTCCTCAGTTTACATCGATCTATTCCCAAAAGAAGTACAGAACTTTGTTCGACTTTTTTCTCGAACTTTACAATCTCGGATTCCTTGGCGCATTTCTTTTTTAATTGATAGTAACGGATTAGGTTTAAGTAAATTACGTGCCACCATTGCTTCAGTTTTAACTTTTTCATCACAGCAAAATAGACTCATTGCTGATTCACTGAATTTGATGTCATACATCAATCTGAATGCGGATGACGCTGTGGTTAGGTTTCGAGTGACAGCATGTACCTGGGCGCCAGAGGGTAATGTTCGACTTTTACGATCCAGAGCATCGATTCTTGCAAAAGCTATTGAGGGCTGGGGGTCATGTGATGTTTCTGAGTACTGCGGTGACCCTTATGAAGGTGTAGTGTCATCCATGATGGGTGTCTCATCGAGAAGCGTTGCAGTGCCAAGTATTGCACCGTTATCAGATGTCATGCACATGTTACCTTTGTTTCGTCCGTCATCTCCTTGGGAAAAAGGAGCTGTTCTATTTCGTTCTCCTGATGGTAAACCATGGCCTTATCATCCAGGATCTCGACAGCAGACTACTTTTATTGATATTTTTTATGCCCGCCCAGGGTCTGGTAAGTCAGTATTATCCAATGCAATTAACTTGGCGGTTTGTATGTCGCCAGGTTTAGTACGTTTGCCTCGCATAGCCATTATTGATATCGGACCTTCAAGTAGTGGTCTGATTTCATTATTACAAGATGCATTGCCACTGCGGCAAAAGCACCTAGTGGCACATCATCGCTTAAGAATGACCCCTGATTATGCTATTAATCCCTTCGATACACAGTTAGGTTGTCGCTATCCTTCGCCACAAGAAAGAAGCTTTCTAGTTAATTTTTTATCTCTGCTAGCAACACCGGTTGGCTCTGAAACCACCTATGATGGTGTCGCTGATATGTCTGGACTGATCGTTGACGAGCTTTATAAACAGTACAGCGATGAGGCGAAGCCCAACACCTATGCCTCAGGTCTGGAGTCACAAGTTGATGGTGTATTAGAGGAAATAGGATTTGTATTTGATTCTGCCACCTCGTGGTGGGAAGTGACAGACGCGCTATTTATCGCAGGTTTTTACCAAGAGGCCATGATGGCTCAGCGCCATGCTATGCCAGTATTAGCAGATGTGGCTGCTATTTGTCGCTTACCTGCTATTGAAGACTTATATGGAAAGATTGTTGCACCAACTGGCGAGCCATTGATTCATGCTTTTTCTCGTATGATATCCAGTGCGGTCAGAGAATACGTTATTATTTCACAACCAACCAAGTTTGATTTAGGTGATGCTCGTGTCGTAGCACTTGATCTTGACGAGGTTGCACGCAGTGGTGGTGATGCGGCTAATCGACAAACAGCTGTGATGTATATGTTAGCTCGATATGTGCTTGCTCGACATTACTACTTAACAGAAGAAAATGTGGCAGATATGCCTGATTCGTACAGAAGTTACCACCATAAGCGAATTTTAGAAATTCGCGAGGACCCAAAACGTATTGTGTATGACGAATTTCATAGAACAGCAAATGCTCAGGCGGTTAGAGATCAGGTGATTGTTGATATGCGTGAGGGTCGAAAGTGGAAAGTACAAGTAGCATTATTATCCCAATCTTTGGAAGATTTTGACTCCGTGATGGTTGAATTTGCGACTTCTATTTTTATTATGGAAGCTGGGCCTGAGCAAGCCATTCGAAGAACTGCCGGTGTGTTTGGATTAAGCGATACTGCGCAAAGGGCACTGAAGACACGTGTGCATGGTCCTCGAGAGGATGGTTCAACATTTTTAGCACAGTTTGCTACAAAATCAGGTATGAATACGCAATTATTAACTTCGACGCTAGGTCCTGTAGAGTTATGGGCATTGAATACCACTGCTGATGATGTACAGGTAAGAAATCAATTATACAAACGAGTTGGTGCCAAAGTGGCTAGATCGTTACTAGCGCAGCACTTTCCTAGTGGAAGTGCAGTAAAGGCAATTGAAACGTTGTTGTCTGAGTATAAGTCTGATGGTGGTTATATTGATGATGAGGTACGTTCTAGTATGAGTCAAAAAATTGTTGATGATATTGTAGCAACGTACCGAAGTGCTCAAAGCTCTTAAAAGTGTTTTTCTGTTCTTGAACTGTGTTTATATACTTAAATACTGCTAGCGTCATTATGTTTTCATGCTGAGTGTGAGTGCCTGTTTGCCAATCAACGACCAACTTTATAACATCGCAATCAAGTCGCAAACAGGAGGTGCTGTAGTTGTCACAACAGCCATTGAGAGCAAAGGGCAGTTCATGTAGCGCTTGCAACAACGAACACTATTAATTACTCTTGCGTGGCTTTATCACGTTGATGATGTACAACACGAACACCCAGCTCATGCAGTTGTGCGAAATCCACCGATGATGGTGCATTGGTTAATGGGCATTGGCCACTTTGTGTTTTTGGAAATGCAATCACGTCTCGGATGGAGTCAGTATTCGTCAACAGCATAGCTAGACGATCTAAGCCAAACGCCATGCCACCGTGGGGAGGACATCCGTATTGCAGAGCCTGTAATAGATGTGAAAACTTTGCTTCCGCTTCTTCAGCGCTGATTCGTAATAGTTCAAAAACCACTTTTTGTATATCTTGCTGATGAATACGGATGGATCCACCACCAACTTCATGTCCATTGATCACCATGTCATAGGCACGCGATAAGCAGTTGAAAGGATCATCTTGAAGTGAGTCAACGTTATCAGTCTGTGGTGCAGTAAATGGGTGATGTAAGGATTGGCAGTGACCAGCATCATTCGGTTCAAACATCGGGAAATCAATCACCCATAGGGGTTGCCAGGTATCACTGAGGAGGTCTAAATCACGAGCAAGTTGATCACGCAGGGCGCCTAGCGCATCGTTGACGATCTTCGTGGTATCAGCGCCGAAAAATAAGATGTCTCCAGTTTGAGCTTGTGTACGTTGGATGATCTCTAATACCGTATTATCGGGTAGGAATTTAAGGATGGGTGATTGTAAGCCTTCAATACCTTGATCAAGGTCATTAACTTTGATGTACGCCAAGCCTTTAGCACCAAATTTTGCAATGTCTTTAGTGTATCCATCAATCTGTTTACGGCTGATGGTGGCTCCACCAGGTACACGAATTGCAGCGACACGACTATGTGGGTCACTGGCCGCGGCTTGAAAGACTTTAAATTCGACCTGATCTAATAGATCGCTGAGTTCAGTTAACTCTAGCGGATTACGAAGATCAGGGCGATCACTACCATAACGATGCATGGCTTCAGCATAGGTGAGACGTGGGAATGCGCTGGGTAATTCAACCTCAATGATGGTCTTAAAGACCTCGCGAATCATGCTTTCCATGAGATTCATGATGTCGGACTCGTCAATGAATGACATTTCTAGATCCAGTTGAGTAAATTCGGGTTGACGATCTGCGCGTAGATCTTCATCGCGAAAACAGCGAACAATTTGGTAGTAGCGTTCAACGCCTGCCACCATTAAGAGTTGTTTGAAAATCTGTGGTGATTGCGGTAACGCATAAAAATGCCCCGGTTGGTGTCGACTGGGAACCAGATAGTCGCGTGCACCTTCAGGCGTCGCACTAGTTAAACAGGGTGTTTCAACTTCAGTGAATTGCACCTGGTGTAAGAAGTTGCGAATGATGTGGTTGAGTTGCGCGCGACACTTGAGACGTTTGCTCATTTCAGGACGACGTAGATCAAGGTATCGGTATTTGAGTCGTGTCTCTTCAGCTGTTTGCGCTTTCTCGTCCAGCAATAAAGGTAGCGGGGCAGAGGCGTTCAGAATAGTGAGCTCGTTTGCTGCAACTTCAACTTGACCCGATGTGAGTTGCTGGTTGGTGGTGCCCTCTGGGCGTTGTCTTACTGTCCCAGTTACCTGAATAACGTATTCATTGCGTACGGCATGTGCGGTGGTAAGGGAAGCTAGGTGTTCAGGGTCGCACACAACTTGAACAATCTCACCATGATCTCGAAGGTCTAAAAAGATGAGTCCACCTAAATCACGACGTGTTTGTACCCAACCACAGAGTGTAACGGTTTGATTGACAAGTGACTCATTAATCTCTGAGCTGGAATGTGAACGCATGGCGGTGTCCTGATCGTGGAAAACTCGCTATGTTACCGGTTGTCTGGCTAGTAGGCAATATGTGTTTGGAGAGGCCAGTCGGGGAAAGTCACCCTAAATTCAGAAGATCTAGGGTGAGCCTGTATTATTACGCAGAGTGCCACGTCCATCTGTGTGATTCTGTTTCTTTACCCTTACGTTTGTATTGTAGGGTGCTTTGCAGTGAGCCATCTTTAGTCTCAGTAAAACTAATCATTCCTTGCCGACCGTGGCTGGATTTGAATTGACAAATGAGTCTAGATGAGCTCTTGACCTCACATTTTTTTCCTGTCCAAGTTCCAAGATTCTCTCTTTTTCCCAAATAGAGGCCAACAACAGTATAATTTTCATCTTTTAAATTGAATTTGATAGCGTTCGTCGCATTTTCACTAACGTATACTTTTTCAGTTTGGATGTTAAGAGGTGTTGCAGCAAAACTAGTTGACAGTGTCCCAGCAATGATGAGAGCGGTTGTTGCAAGAGTTACTTTCTTGATGTTCATATTTCTTCCTTGTAATTAAATGAATGAGAACTCAGCAATGATGCAACGATCGACCGGTTATGTAAAGACGAAGTATTGCTATTAGTCCTGACTGTTGTTATTGCTTTTTTTGTCCATTGAGGTTGATGCAGATGTACCTTTAGAGGAGCTGTCTTGTGCTGTTTTATTTTTCGGTGGATCTTTAAAATCGGTGACGTACCAACCACCACCTTTAAGGTGAAAGTTACCGGCCGATAACATTTTTTGTGGAGACTTAGCTTGACAAATTGGGCATTCATTTGGTCCCTCGCCATCACGTGCATGTAATACTTCGAAAGTGTGATTACATTGTGAACAGTGGTAGTCGTACAGTGGCATCATGTTCTCCAATCGATCTAGGGTGTGGTGCGCCATTTTAAAGGTATTGTTTGAAATGTACAGAGGGTTATCCTCAATATTATCGATGGACTCTTATAACCATGAATTTCATATATATCTCTTATAATCAACTAGATAAATTTCAATGATCAATTGAGGTTGTCAGAGGTTTTCTGAGTAATCAAGCGATTATATGGTGAAAACCTTGCGGGATCGGTTCAAATTGGATAAAGTTTTACCTCTTTTTTTGTCCATGGTAATTCTCATGCGCACCAGTACTCTAGTAGATCCTTTGATTGAACATGAACATTCACCCTCATCTTCACTCGGCGACGGGTTATTTAATCTCACCTCGCACTTTAAATTCAATCACATGAACTTACCAAAATATTCGTTAGTGAGTTCAAAAGTTTACTTCACAACATTAGTTTTTCAGATGATATCACTGGAGTTATTATCAAAGAAGCAGTGGATCAGTGGACTATTAATCGGATGCGCTAGCCTGATGGCGTCGAGTCCTCTTTACCATCTGTTTTTGAGTCATAACGTGCTCATGAAAAATTTTCTCTCTCAACTTCAGACGGTTGAGGAAGACCCTGAGAGTGTTACTCGCATCAAACAAGTGTTACAACAACAAGTCGACTTTTATGAGGATCATCAAAATGTCATGGCTAATTCAATACGTTTACCAGATCAAATAGTCCAAGATCTTCGAAATATTCTAGGGTTCTTTGATTCTTTAGAAGATTCTAATCGGTGCATCAATAATATGCCGATTTTTAATAGTGGTTTATTCTCGCGCGCTATTGCTTATCTCGTATTCGATACGAGGACACCTGTTTCAGAACAAATTCACCGCTTGTACCTGTCCCATCAAGTATCCCGTGTTGAACACAAAGGTGGTAATAACTACCTTGCCTGGAATATTGAGGAGAGACAGTACAATTTACAGAAATTATTGGAGATGGCTAAAACACATCAGATTATCAGAAGTGAACTGAATATCGACACTGCTTTACGTCATACTACTGATGCAGAGTATCTTGCTGAGCTACAGGATATGCTGAATGATGAAATCAACTTAGCGGATAAAGTCCTATTTACCCATCTTAAAAAAGGGCTGGTAATGTTGGCTGAGAAACATATGCAGCACGATTTTTGGCAGACCAGTAGTAAATTTTTTACAGGTGCTTTTGGTTGGCAGCTCTCTGCGAGGTGTTATCAGCTTTTGTTAAATGATCAATTTGATCCCAACGATTTTCGCCTGGATGATTGGCAATCTCATGTTGGTTATTGGTGCATAACCGGCATTGGTGCTGCATGGATGTTGAATCTCGGTATCGTTCTCGCACAATACAGTTTTGCAAAATTCGATAAAGGGATCGATGTATCACGCTATAGGGTTTTACTGATTCAGTTATTGATTTCAGTGACTATTGCTGATGGCTTATGGCAGGCGATTGCTAACTGGAGTCAATTTGTCGAAACTCGTTTGTCAGCTATTTTGCCCGGGTTAGATTATTTAGCGCCATTGATGACTTGGAAGTTGTTTTTAGATATACCCAGTTTGTTGTTCAAAAGTATTCATAATATGACCAATCGTGTTCATGAGCCGGGAAGTGGACAAATGGTTTTTATCTGCAATGACAGTTTTGTGGGCTTACTGGCTTTGCTATATACAAGTTTTTTGTATACTTCTCGGATGGTCTTATCCATTACGCAATGGGATTTTTCCGATCATTCACTATCAAGTATTATGGCAGATAGCCTACTGTGCGCTTTGTGTGCCGTGCTTCCGACTATGTGGTTGATGACCCAAAAAGATCACTATCATCTTAAGGACTACGCTGAGGATTTGGACGGTGTCATTGAGCCGATGATACGAGATGATGAGAATCAATCAGAGGACAGAGACACCGAAGAGCAGGCCATCAACACAGTGTCGTCTTTTTGGTCTCAGTTACAGTCAGCACCAGAAAAACTTGCTCGGTTTTATGATGCAGCAGTCAGCACTTGTATCGATTGTTATCCACGATAAATAGTGTATGTTTCAATTCTTTGTCACTGTTTATGCTGTAACTCTCAGGGTATGATGTGTAAGTATTGATGAATACGTTTATTCTTAGGAGAGATCATGTTTGAGGGTTTTGCAACCTCCCTACAAGAATTTGTTACCGTGTTAAAAACACATGGTCCGACCGTATTAATGTGGGTCCTCATCGCTTGGTTGATTCATATACTTAATATTTGTTGTGGCTATCGATTGAATATTTTTGGTATTTATCCTCGTCGCGCTTTTGGCTTACTCGGTATTGTGTGTTCGCCATGGTTACATGGTAACTGGGGACATTTATTCTTGAATTCTGTGATGTTTGTTTTAATGGCGATGATGCTATTGACCCAAGGTTTATCAGTTTTTATTGGTGTTACTGTCTGTATTGTTGTTTTAAGTGGTGTGTTAGTGTGGTTATTTGCAAGAGAAGCTCTGCATATCGGAGCTAGTGCGTTAATTATGGGTTATTGGGGGTATTTATTGGTCGTGGCCTATCACCACCCAACGGCACTAAACATCATTGTATCGGTTGTGTGTTTATATTATTTCGGTGGCATGGCTGCAAACTTATTACCAACTGATCGGCGTGTGTCCTGGGAAGGACATGCGTGTGGTTTTATCAGCGGAATTGTTGTGTGTTTTGCTTATCCTTGGTTGCATACCTATCTCTAGGTCATCAACTATGCTTGGAGGTATGTCACGATGATAAAGTTTCATGGAGGAATGCATGTTGCGTCAAATAATACTTTGTCTATGTCTTGGGTTGATGTCTTCATCACCTGCACTGGAGTTATTGCATGATACACCGGCTCGATCTCATGTGACACATGGGCTTCACGGTGTGGTATCTGCACAAGAACAACGTGCTTCGCAGGTAGGTATTCAGATTTTACAGGTAGGTGGTAATGCGGTGGATGCTGCTGTTGCTTCTGCATTTGCACTGATGGTGACCTTACCTCGCGCCGGATCACTAGGTGGTGGTGGATTTGCCATGCTAGCTCTTCAAGCAGATCAGTATCAGCCAAGGTTTATTGATTTTCGAGAAATCGCTCCGGGACGGGCTTCGCCAGCAATGATGCTTAATTCACAGGGTGAAATCGACAGTGATCTTATCAGGCGGAGTTGGCTTTCGGTGGGTGTGCCAGGAAATGTTGCTGGGTTGTGTTACCTTGAGAATCATTTTGGAAAGCTATCATTGGCGCGAGTGATGCGACCTGCAATTACCATGGCGCAAGAAGGATTTGTGGTTAAACCTTACCTGGCCAATACTTTACATCATTACCGCCCTATGCTCATTCAAAATAAAGCGACTCAAAAGATGCTAAGCCATGCCGATGGTAGGGAGTATCAGTTTGGTGACATCATGAGGCGTCCTGATTTAGCTCGGTCTTTACAATTAATTGCAGAGCAAGGATCCGATGTCTTTTATAAAGGGCAGCTTGCTGAGGCTTTAGTGGCATCCAGTGATCAGGGTGGAGGAATACTTTGTTTAGAAGATTTAGCTCACTATCAGGTCATCGAAAGGAGGCCAATACAAGGAGTAGTTGGTCACGCACTCATTTATGCAGCACCTCCTCCTTCATCAGGTGGTATTGCACTCATACAAACGTTGAAGATCCTACAGTTACTAAATATCGGTGCAAACGGGACTCTGCAAAATACGGCATTGTCTTTTCATACTATGGCCGAGGTTTTTAATCGAGTTTTTCTTGATCGCAACCGTTACATAGCTGATCCAAATTTTGTAAATATTCCCACGGGAGAATTATTATCACCGGCTTATCTCCATAAGTTGGCCAAAAATCTGAATGCTCATCAGCATGTGCAAAGTAAGTACCTTACTGAAAAAAAACCTGGCTTTACCGAGGGCAAAAATACCACCCATTTGTCGGTCGTTGATCATAATGGCAGTATGGTTGCGCTGACATATTCTATTAACGATTCTTACGGTAGTGGTATTACAGTGCCAGGTACCGGTATATTACTTAATAACACCATGCTGGATTTTACACTGAAACCGCCTGTAAAAGGTGAAGTTTCGGCTGTGTTGGGTATTCGTAATGTTATTGAGCCCTATAAGCGACCTCTGAGTTCAATGACTCCGATAATAGTCTTCAATCGCAGTAAAGTTCCTTGGTTGGCTAGTGGGAGTCCAGGAGGACCTAAAATAATCACCACCGTATCGCAGTTACTGATTAATTTAATGTTGTACAACATGCCGTTATCAGAAGCTGTTCAGGCACCGCGTATTCATACGCAATTATTTCCTGACGTATTATTGGTGGAGTCTGGTATTAGTCCTGATACCATACATCTGCTCAGCAAGATGGGCCATGATGTGCAGTTGTCTCGCTCTATGGGATCATTGCAGTCAGTCATGCATACGCCTGATGGTCTTGTCGGTTTTTCAGATACTCGGCGTGCTGGTGCTGGGGTTGCTACGTATTAAACCAAGGGGCGAATTAAAGAAATCTCTGATGGGCTACAAGCTTGTTGCTGATGATGGTTAGAAATTAATAGTAAACCTTGCTCATTGATGCCATGTGCATACCCTTCTAGCTGACAGCTATTAAGTTGGTAGCTGATCAATTGATTGTACAATCTATCGCGAGCTTTCCATCGAGGTAGGAAAGGGTGAAGTCCGTCGGTTTCGAATACTTGAAGGCATTCTTGCCATGCGGCAAGAATAGATGCTGTCAGGGCTCGAGTATTGATACTTGATGTGGTGATTGCAGTCAGTGATGTGGACTCCTCTGGGAGTTGATTGTTACATGATTGGGTGCCGATGTTTAAGCCTATGCCAAGGATTAGGTAGCTGGATTGTTGTTGACTAGGTTCTACCTCGAGTAGAATGCCGCCAATTTTTTTATCGAGATAGTAGATATCATTGGGCCATTTGAGCGACAGTGGTTTGGGTAGATGAAATAGTGATTCTATGACTTCACACGCAGTGACTGCGAAAGCTAAGGTGATTCCTTGTAGTTTTGATGCAGATAAGGAACAGTGATCGCCGTAGGATAAGAAGAGGTGGTTATCCCTGGGTGATACCCAGGTTTTACCTAGACGACCTCTGCCCTGCGTTTGCTGTTGCGCGATACAGGCTGTTCGATCAGGTTGATGTAGACTGGCAATCACATCTTGTGTTGATGGCGTGGTATCAACCGTTAAAAGGGTAGTGCGGTTTGGAAGTTGAGATCTAAGCATGTGTGAGTCCCCAAGCAAGTCGATAAATAAGATACTCATCACTGCGTGATGGATCAACTGATTAGTCTCTTATAGATGTAAATAATGTAGAGTTAATAAATTCAGACAAAGCAGTTGAAAAGGCCATAACAATAGAGAGGTGTCGATAACCCTTTGGAGCGATTAAAAAAACGAGGAGGGTAATGAAAGAGGGGTGAGGTCTGGTTGCTGTGTTTTAATTAATCTTGCTTATTAATCATAAAGCATTTCTAAAACAGTTAAGTAACTGTAAAACTCAGTATGGAAACTTTTCATGGCAATCAACTCATAGCTAGTTTTATATAAGGACTGAGTTTTTTCGTTCTACTGCAATATAAAGGTTAAAAAGTGTTTTGATTTAGTTTGTTTCCTCTAGCTTCTTTAGAAGGTAATAGGTATTCGGCCCACTGATGGAAGAAACCTCTCGCCATATCTTCACAGCTTCTTTCAAAGTCGGATTATGTTCGTGAATAAAGAAGTCGTGAATGAATTGGTTGTATTCGAACTGTTGAGGGATGACTTTTTTGCGTATTGTTTCTTTTGTTTTCCAGGTAACCTTGGATTAGATCACCGTAAGTTAATCCAGTTATAATATTATTAACATCTCTAAATTGTCGTAAATAGGCATTAAATCTAAACGATTTCCCTATATGATGAATAAAAAAATCACGAGTGAATGCGTCATTTCTATAATGCTTTACCGGTGTTGTTAGTGTTAGTTCAACATCACTGTCCCTTCTATTTGTTGTAGATGTTTTTATTGCAGAAGTCTTTTGGCTCGTCTTTAAAAAAATTTTAAGTCTCGTCAGTAATTCTTGTTTAAGACCTTGAGTGCTTAAATGATGAATTTTACAGGCGTGTATTAATTCAGTCTTTAGCCAGTAATAACCCTCTAAATCGATCAGTATTTCTATACGATTAGGTTTTTTCTATTAAAATCCATGCTTATCCTGCTTGAGTTTTATGACCATAGGTATTTTCATTGGAAATCGATAATATTATCATTATCTACTAAAAAATCTTATAGGAGGACTGATAAAAATTCAACGAAAAGGATCAGTGTCAAAGGTGTGTTGAAAAAAGTTATTAAAAGGACTTTGTGTAACTGATTGTTTATAAGTGTAATTTTTGATAAAAAAAATTAGGGTTACCTTTATGGATGATATCTTGTGCCGCTCTTGTCTCGTTAATAATCAAATATTTTTTTTTGTACTATTATTAGTTTTGTAATTCATTAGATATGAGGAGGAAGAGTTATGTATCTTAAATGTTTAGCGCTTAGCGCATTAATGACGTTGCCATTTTCAATGGTTCATGCAAATGATAATGAGCAGTCGTTAACCCTAAGCGATTGTAAAACGCTAGATAACTGTCCTTTTTGGGGTGGAGCTGGCGTACACATTAACTCCTATCATAAACAAAACTTCGTAGTTGCATGTGAGAATAAAGATGGAATGCAATATATACCGAAAAAGATAGAGGTTATGTGTACCAAGGACAAGCACAATGGTGAACAGCTTATAGATCTTATTAGTTACCATCCATACGAAATGAAGGTAGCAAGACCAAATAGTAAAACGGGTGAATATCAGGTGTTCGGTTTCTTTATGGATAATAAGTCCGGTACAAAACTACACGTTTACATTACTCTCGATTGTTCAGAACCTGCTACTAATAATATACCAATATTCTCGCAGAATAGCGATCAACACCACCAATGTGGACCAAGTGGGGGTGGAGGATCGCAATCCTTCGACCAGGTAAGCAAAGAAATTACGGTATATGACGGAAAAGATACCTACGATTTGATCCCATGCGTGAATAAAGATAAAAATTGTTTTAGATAACAGGGGGTAGAATAGGAGATAGTCCAGTTAGGATGCTGTCACGTTTGTATTATTTAATAGAACGTGGGATTAACAGTAAGTGTCGTGGTTTAAATTGTAAAAGAACTAAGATTATTGATCTTGCACCATTTAAACTACGATGCTCGCTCGTATTTTATGTATCTATCAATGAAGACGTTCTCTTTTTTATGAGTTATATCGTTAGGAGTGGAAGCTGATTATATTTAGTTTGTTTCTTCTAGTTTCT
>MDTC01078175.1_pt1 | contig 55801 bp, 44 predicted proteins | sample 811181 | NCBI WGS metagenome assembly MDTC01 (sample SAMN05326644, study PRJNA326480) | marine metagenome | isolation source: seawater | place: Pacific Ocean: North | collected 2011 | reverse complement strand
TGGTTGTGATTCTTGCCGGAATCAATCAACAGGATACGCCATCCTTCTATCTCCCCGTACACCAGAAATGACCATAACTCGTTTTGATTCGGTTGAGTGCTTTACAGGGCTTTTTATATTTCTTTGGGTTATATGAAGGTGCCATTCTTGTATTTCGGACTTTTCTCCTTCTCTGCTAGAATACGCGCCCTCAGAGAGGTATGACGAATTACGTGCAGTGAGTAGAGAGGCTGAAATGACTTTATCCCAAGCGGAAGCGCAAGCGTGGAACAGCGAGCTGGAATCCAAATCACCCCAGGAGGTCCTGGCGGCAGCGCTGGATAAATATGACAACCTGGCCATTTCTTTCAGCGGTGCTGAAGATGTGGTTTTGGTGGATATGGCTGCAAAACTGGGTAAACCCTTCCGTGTTTTCACGCTGGATACCGGCCGTTTGCACCCGGAGACCTACCGTTTTCTGGAGAAGGTCCGCAATCATTATGATGTTAAGATTGAAGCCACCTTCCCGGATATGGCTCAGGTTGAGAAACTGCTCGAAGAAAAGGGCATGTTCAGCTTCTATCAGGATGACCACAAAGAGTGCTGCGCCATTCGCAAGGTGGGCCCACTGCGCCGCAAACTGAGTACGTTGAATGCTTGGGTGACCGGCCAGCGCAAGGATCAAAGCCCCGGAACCCGGGTGGATATCCCCCTTATCCAGATTGATGGCGCTTTCTCCACCGAGACCAATCAGTTGATTAAATTCAATCCTCTGGCAAACTGGAGCTCTGAGCAGGTCTGGGCGTACATTCGAAGCAACGACGTTCCTTATAATGAGCTGCACGAGAAAGGTTTCATCAGTATCGGTTGTGAGCCTTGCACCAGACCGGTTTTACCGAACCAGCATGAACGGGAAGGCCGTTGGTGGTGGGAAGAGGCAACGGCCAAAGAATGCGGCTTACACGCCATTAATGTTGATAAAAAATAGAGAGTTAGTGCGATGAAAATCACTCTGGTTAAGAAAATCCTGGCAGACGGCTCCCCCTGTAAAAAATGTGGTGAGGTAATCGGTCGGCTTGAAGATTCTGGCCAAATGGAGCGCATCGACGAGATTCTGGTGGCGGACGAGCGTGACCCCACCAGCGCCGGCATGTTGTTGGCCGCAGAGCTGAACGTCGACCGCGCGCCCTTCTTCGTGGTGGATTACGATGATGGTCGACAGAGTGTATACACCGTGTACTTCAAATTCGTAAAAGAAGTCCTGGAACAGACCACGGAAGAAAAGGACGAGCTGAAAGAGATTCTGCACAACAACCCGGATCTGGATTTTCTGTAACGGGTCACTGGCGGAAACCACAGCTCAGTACCCTATATACGAGTACCCCATAAAAAAGCCCCGGACGACCTGATCGCCCGGGGCTTTTCGCTGAGGAAAGCGACTTGTTACAGAACTGGCAGCTGGATGTGGCTGAATAACTCATCCAGCTCTGAGCGGGTGTGCCGTTCGACCGCTTCGTTGACCACTTCTTTGGTCAAATGAGGCGCAAACAGCTCGATGAACTCATACATAAACCCACGCAGGAAGGTACCCCGCCGGAAACCGATTTTGGTAACACTGGGCTCGAACAGGTGCGACGCATCCAACGCCACCAGATCCGGGTCGTTATCATCGCAGGCCATTTTCGCAACGATGCCCACACCCAGCCCCAGCTTGACATAGGTCTTGATAACATCGGCATCCGCTGCGGTAAACACCACTTTCGGCGATAACCCTTTATCCAGGAACGCATCATCCAGTTTGGAACGGCCGGTGAACCCGAAGGTGTAAGTCACGATCGGCTGGCGGGCAACCTCCTCCAGTGTGATCTTGGATGATTGTGCCAGAGGATGGTTGCGGGGCACGATAATAGCCCGGTTCCAGCTGTAACAGGGCATCATAATAAGGTCACCAAACAGCTCCAGTGCTTCTGTTGCGATGGCAAAGTCTACTGTGCCGTCGGCCGCCATTTCTGAGATCTGGATCGGCGTGCCCTGATGCATGTGCAATGACACTTCAGGGTATTTATCTATGAAAGTTTCGATCACACCCGGCAGCGCATAGCGTGCCTGCGTGTGGGTGGTGGCCAACGACAGGCTGCCTTTGGTTTCATCACTGAACTCCTGGGCAACCTGCTTGATACTGTCAACTTTGCGTAGAATCTCGCCGGAAATCTTGAGGATCGCTTCCCCGGCCGGTGTTACCCGGGTTAAGTGTTTTCCACTGCGGGAAAAGATCTCGACACCCAATTCATCTTCCAGGAGTCGAATCTGTTTACTGATGCCGGGCTGCGATGTGTAGAGGCTTTGCGCGGTAACTGAGACGTTCAGATCGTGTCGCGCCACTTCCCAGATGTAACGCAATTGCTGAAGTTTCATGGATCTCCCTCCCCCTTCCTTTTTTATATTTGCACTCGGGGTTATAACAATATGAAAATATATTCCTTTGCAGAATAGGACAGAATGGATAAATTTACCAACCTCAAAACTTCAGATTGTTAAATTTTTTTCTGTTATTGCTGTTTAAACTTAGAAGAGATTGCCGGCGGCGTCTATGGATTTGGTTGTATACATATTAGCGGGCGCAGCGGTGGGCTTTGCCGTTGGGGTTACCGGTGTCGGAGGTGGCTCATTGATGACCCCTCTGTTGCTGCTGTTCGGCTTTCCGCCTCATGTGGCCGTTGGCACTGACCTCCTCTACGCGTCCATTACCAAAGCAGGTGGTGTGGTGGTGCACAAGCGCCAGGGCACCATACGCTGGAACATCGTATTTTATCTGTTTGCCGGCAGCCTGCCGGCCAGTCTAGCCACGGTGTATGTCCTGCACAGCTATTTCCCAGATTCTGAATCCTATGGCCATGTGCTGACCTCCATGCTGGGCATCATGCTGATTCTGACCTCTATTGTGCTGCTGTTTCGCAAAAAGATACTGTCGGAATCCCACGAGCACAACAAATCCGGGATTCTTGCGCACCTGCAACATCATTCTCCCCGCTATACCTGGGCCATGGGGGTTTTACTGGGAATCATGGTAACGCTTTCCTCGGTGGGCGCGGGTGCCTTCGGCGCGGCCGTGCTTCTCCTCCTTTACCCCCGCCTGCCTTCCATCAACGTCGTGGGCACCGACCTGGCCCATGCCGTACCCCTGACGTTGGTGGCGGGTACCGGACACCTGTTTTTAGGTAACGTGGATTTCTATCTGCTGGGTGCCCTGTTGGTAGGCTCTCTGCCCGCCATTTACGTGGGAACCAAGGTGGCCACCCGTCTCCCGGAGAAGTTTTTACAGCCCATGTTGGCCAGCATGCTGCTGGCTCTGGGTGTCAAATACGCGTTTTTCTAAGTTGTTGCTGATTTGGACGTATTCCTACCGCGGTGGTGGGCACCAGGTAAATGGGAATATGGGATAGCTGCAATACTTTCGATGCCACCGAACCGATGGCGGTGCTGTTATCCGATTGGTTGCCGTGGGTGCCCATCACAATCAGATCCGCATCAACGGCCCGTGCGGTTTCGAGAATCACTTCACAGGCCTCCCCATCCAGCACCAAAACATCCTGTATACAGGTCTTGGCTTCGCTGCGATCAATAAAGTCCTCCTCGAACGCCTGCCTGACCCTGGCGCGGATGGTGGTCATCACGGCTTCGTAGCCATGCAATCTCAATGCAGCCTTATCTTCCTGGGGTACATAGGTTTCCAGCAGCGCACCGGCAAAGACGCTTACCGGTTCCACCGCGTGAATAACCGTGACCTGGGCGCTGTGTTTGTTTGCGAGCTCACACACGTGCTCAAGAATATAGGGGCCATACAGCCCGAGATCGGTAGCATACAGGATGTTGTTTAACATTAATTAACAAGACTTCAACGGCAGAATGTACGTTCTTTGACCATTTTTAAATCATAGCAGGTGCTCCTGTCTTTGCCTGAACTGATTCACTCTAAATAACTGGAAAAGAAGAAGTAAATTCAGTTAGGCGCAGCTAAAAACGGTGGCTTGAAATTGTGCGCTGAAAAGCGCGAAGTGGTCCGCATTCCCGCTATTACAAATTGGTTTAGTTTAGGTTTGGTGACTACTTTTTAAGTATTCAAATGGACGCAGTTTCAATAACGTATTAGGTAGTCGTTGCAGTATGAATGTGCATGGTTTCTGGAAAGGTTTGATCGCGGGCGCAGTGTGCAGTGCGTGTATTGCTTCTGTTGGAGCGAACGCCGCCGAGATCGAAGCCCATGGCATCCGACTGACAGAAGAACAAAGCCACCTGTTAAACGGTTACCATCCCCCTGCCCGTGCCAATTATGACATGCACGGACTCATGCCCAACCCGGGCATGGCGATCCCTTTGGTTGCACTGAAATTTACTGCCGAGACCAACCTGATGAAAGGCAACGCACTTGAGTTGGGGGCAAATTATCGATCCTGGCGCATTGATCCTCTCTCGGCGGAAATCGATGTTACCACAGTGGGCACCACGTTTACGGTGCAGGCCGGATCGCTGCCAACCCCGCTGCTGAAGGCCCTGGATTTCTCCAGCGCCATTCGGGAAAAGGTCGAACTGTGCCCGGAAAAGATCATTGATAAAATGGTCATCGATGGCGCAGTTGGGTTCAACTACAGTTGGTAAGCGCACAAACCGGCTGAACTACTTTGCCTGATTGGCAACGCCATGGGGAACGTGGCCGGCTGCCACATGCTCACTGGCAGACACACAATGCCCTTCCTGATCATCAAAGAACACATCTGCACCAAAGGCCTTAAGAAAGGCGCCCTTATCCAACCCCCCCAGGAACAGGGATTCATCAATCCTGATATTCCAGTTACGCAACGTGCGTACGACTCGCTCATGGGCTGGCGCGGAACGCGCCGTCACCAGAGCCGTACGGATGGGGCAATCTTCCTCCTTGAACTGCGCCTGCAGATTATGCAACGCCTGCAGGAAAGGCTTGAACGGCCCGCCGCGCATCGGCGTTTTGGCGGCCGCTCTTTCTGATGCGGTAAACGCTTCCAGCCCCTGGCTTTGATATATCTGTTCTGATTCATCGGAGAACAATACCGCGTCGCCATCAAACGCGATTTTCAATTCAGTGGCCAGGTTCTTCTGTGTCGCTTTGCTGGGGGAAATAATGCTGGCGGCGGCATAGCCATTTTCAAGGGCGTTGCGTACATCCTCAGGGTTGGTGGACAAAAACAAGTGAGCGCCGAAGGCTTCCACGTACCGATAGGGGCTCTTGCCACCGGAAAAGGCCGCACGGGTAATGGGCAGCTTCCAGTTTTCTATGGCATTGAAGACCCTTAAACCGGTATCCGCAGAATTGCGTGACAACAGAATTACCTCGACACCGGTTTCACCGGAAACCATATCGTTGATGGCCAGCAGCTTCTTAACCAGTGGATAAGCCTCTCCGGTTTCCAGAGGCGTGTCCTCATTGTCGATTTGATATTGACGGTAGGCCTCAAGGCCCTGCTCCCGGTAGATTCTGTGGCTCTCCGACAAGTCGAACAGTGCGCTGGAGGACGTGGCAATAACCAATTTGCCATCGAAGGTTATGGGCATTAAATGGCTACCTCTTCCAGATGATCAATGAGTGGAAAATACAGGAACAGTTTTGTTGGCAACGGATGCTCTGCATTCAGCGCAGAGTGGTATCCCAGCAACTGGCTGCGATATTGACCCACCTGCTGTTGCAAAAATTCAGTCAGGTCATTTTCCGGTTCAGAAAGTTTATAGTCAATGATATAGCGGGTGCCATTTTCCACAAAAGTGCGATCCACAATGAATTTCTCTATGGGCTTATCCGTCTGATTACGCATGATCGAAAACTCTGCAGCATCGTGGGATTTGGGCGCCTGGAAGAGCCATGCGCCATGCTGCGACCGTTGTATCTGAGTCACGGCCCGAGTGACGATATCCAGTGCCTGTGGAATGTCTGGTGTTTCAAGTCCCATGCGACTGAGTTCCTGGGCCCAGGTATCCGCCAGCTGTACCGGATCCAGGGTTCCATAGAGAGACGGGCGCTTAGCCATTGCTTCCAGTATTGCATGGGTGAGGGTACCTGCATGGCGCCTGATCTGAGAGCCTGATTCCACTTGCTCGATGGTAGGCGTATCATGGGGTTCAGGTTGGGCGGCAACCGCTGGCCCGCACCCCGTTTGCACAGCGTCAAGGAAGGCACTGGTGGCTGAACGGAAACAACGGTAGGCAGGTGTTTCCGTTTGGGGTTCAACATCGATCCGCTGATATAACAGATCGGAAATCCGGGGGATCAGGAAAGCCAAAAGGCTTTGCCCATCCGGCGCTTTCAGATCCCCGTCATCCTGTTCCACGCAAGCGCTGAGCAATAAGCGTTGCTTCGCGCGGGTACAGGCCACATACAACAAGCGAGCGGCTTCGTTACGAAGCCTTTGCCGCTGCAGGCGCCATAGATACGCGTATACCGTACTATCGTTTTTTTCATGCCTTAACTCGAACGGCGCCAGGAAAAGCTCCTGCTGCTCCGCGACTTGGGCGGTTTGCTTATCCAGCAGAATTAAGGGCTTATCGTCTGCTCGCGGTTTGCGATGCAGTTGCGGCAGAAACACACTGTCGAATTCAAGCCCTTTGGATTTATGCATGGTCATGACCTGAACCACCCGGGTACCCACCGGGTGGATCTCGGGAGGAACAAACAGATCATCCAGCTTTTTGCGCAAGGCCTGAAAATCCGGAATATCGGCAATGGTATCGATGGTATCAAGCAAACCAAAAAACAAATCAATTGATTGCAGGTCGGCTTTATTCCGGGCAGAGGCCGGAATGCCCAGTTGCAGTACGATGGAACGCAGGGCGTGCTGCCATTCCGACCGGTGTCGGTTCAGGTAAGCGTTCTGATAGACCGCTCTGATATGTTTAAGCTTGCTGACGGTAAGATCGTTTTCCCAGGGGCAGTCCTCAAGTTTCTGCAGCGCATTCCAGGGCACGCTATCCAGGTTGTTCAGCGTATCCAGTTCTTTCAAGGTTAAGCCCAGCCAGGGGCCCCGCAGCAGGGCAAACCAGGAGACCTTGTCGTTAGGTGAAAGCAATGCGCGGGCGGCAGCCAGCAAATCGCTGATGATCTGACTTTGGGACAATGATTCTATGTCCACTGCCTGGTAGGGAATACCTGCATTTTTCAGATGGGGTACGATGTGGCCCACATGAGATTTGCCCTTTACCAGAATCGCAACGCTCTCCTGCCGGGGTAGATCTTTGATCTGCTCGCAGATCCAGTGTGCCTCTTGCACATCGGCGGACGCTCGTTGATTTTTTTCATGGCCGAAGAGGGTAACGGAAACCGCATCAGCCGGCTTGGCATCCTTACTGGCAACAGATGCGGAATACTGTACTGCCCCCGTTCTGGTGTTGGCCGCCGCGGGAAAAATACGCTTAAAAACTCTGTTTACCCAGTCAATCACGGTTGCCGAGGAACGGAAATTGGAGGTCAGGGTTAGCGGGATTAAATTGATACTGCCAAGCCTTTGCGAGCGCCAAAGCCGCAGAAAGAGCCCCACGTCGGCTTTCCTAAAGGCATAGATCGATTGCATTGGGTCGCCCACCAGGAAGAGTGTGCGTCCATCGTTCTGCTCCCATCCCGACGTGAGTCGGTCCAGCAACTCAACCTGAACAAAGGAGGTATCCTGGAACTCATCGACCAGAATGTGTGATATCTTGTTGTCCAACAACAAGGTAACATCGGATGGCATGTCCCCGGTGCCAAGGGTCATAAGAGCCGATAACGCTACTTCATTGAAGTCAACGCTGCGTTGGCTCTGGAACACCAGTTTTAAATGGGCTGCGGCATAGCGCATGATCTGTAACACGTCATCCAGCAATTGCCACTGTTCCGGGCTGAGGCTTGCGTGGGGCAGATTGACAAATTCCTGAACGCTTGCGATACCGGGCTCACCACTGCGCTCCAGTTGCTCAACCAGCTGCTTGACACGGGCTTTGTATTCTTTGGCCAGCTTTTTTTCCGCTGCGTTATCACCTGTAGGAAATCCCTCATTCTTGGTGAAGCGTGAGCGCGGTTGAAGTTGACCGGTGAGCAGCAGTTTCAGTTGCTCCTTGGTGTGCTCGAACTCCCCTTCCACGGTATCAAGCAAAGGATGCGTCAGGTTTTGCGCCCGCAGTTGATTCTTGGCATAAATGCAGATTTGCTCCAACTCGGGAAAGAAATCGGGATCGAAATGAGCTTGTACCAGCTCTAATCCATCCTGGTTCAGATTGGCAAGGGAGTGCTCCAACAAAGCCCTGAACTGATCCATGTTGCCATGGACGGCACTGACATCCGCCAGCCAATGATCACGCTGAGCAAGCATCTGGATCACCAGATTGCTTAACTTGGTAAAGTGATTGTCAAGGTTACCCAGCACCCGGCGCAATGCCTTACCCAGCTCATCCCCTGCATCCAGGGAGGCAAGTAACTCTCTGGCAGCCTCGGTGTAGAGTTCCGTTGGGTCTTCGGCAATTGAAAACTGAACCCCCAATCCGGACGCCAATGGCCGGTTCTTGACAATGCCGCTGCAAAAGCTATCGATGGTAAGCAGGCGTAGCCGGTTTTGATTCTGCTTCAATCCCCAGTTGTGTTCACGGTCTTTGGCCAGCACCTGATTGCCTAATGTATAAAACTGAAGTTCGTACGGGTTTTCCGGCGGCGGCCCTGCAGCCAGTTCCAATGCCTCCATCACTCGCACCCGCATTTCCGCGGCGGCTTTTTTCGTGAACGTGATTGCCAGAATTTCTTCAGGCTCCTCCACAAGAGCCAATAACTTGAGTATGCGTAACGTCAACACACCGGTCTTGCCGGAACCGGCCGGCGCCTGAACAATAAAACTGTTGGTGATGTCCAGGGCTTTATCCCGTTGCAGCTGATCACTCACGGTCACGGTGTTGCTCCTTGATACGACAAACTGGTGACAGGTGACAATATTGGCAAACCTGGTTGTTCAGCGGTGTCACACTGGCAACACCCTGCTGATACTCCAGGGCCAATTGTTCCAACGTTTGACGCCATTCCCCAACTTGATCTGCCCACCCTGCTGTGGGGCTCTTTACGGTGCGCGCAGCGCGCTCGGTAAACTGCACGTTATGATCCTGCAGCCCTTGCCACTCTGCTTTCTCAGGGCGGATAATGCCGAAATAAATCCCTTTTGTGTGTTCAGGGTTGATCAGTGCGTAAAGTGGAAGCTGGGGCTCCTCTGGCCTTGGCCCCAGCCATGAGGCTGTATTTTTTATACCGGTTTTATAATCAATAATGGCGCGACTGCCGTCTTCGAGTACATCAATGCGGTCAACCGTCAATGTCAATTCCATACCCGCCAGGGAGACGGTCTGCCGCTTCTCAATATTTTCCACCTTGAACGGTGCTCTTGTTAGCTCCGCGTTGCGCAGCCACTGGTACACGGATTGAAAGGTGCGTTCCCGCTCCAGTTGGTAAAGCGCTTCCGGTTGCAAATACGTTTCCTGCCTGAAACGCGCCATTTCACCATCCAGGATCTGATTGAGCACGCTTTGCAGCTCGTTGTCCCGTGCGATGAGCTGAGCCAGCCCGTGGTAGTCGGTAATCTCACGCCAGAATGACTCCAACACTCGGTGCACCAGCGAACCGCGGTCACTGGCCTTGATCCCTTCCTGCAGATTGTCTTCAGAGCGGATTCCCAGACGGTATTCTGCATAGGCTTTAAAGGGGCACAGTGACTGCGCCTGAATGACACCACTGCCTCCCCTACTGGATTGCGATTGCAGTTCGGTGCCCAGATCATCACCCGCATCCACTGACAACAAGCCGGCAAGCTGAAACCGCCGCTCTTCTTGTGACACAAAATCCATCCCTACCGTAAAGTCGGTGATCGGTGCGATGGGTTCAAGCAATGGTGACATCAAAAGCTGGGAGTCACCTTCATATTCTCCCCAACTGAACACCACCTGGGGTGCTGCCTGGGCAAAGCCGTCAAGAATGGTGCGGGCGTATTCCAGCTCCCGATCCGGGCCAGATCCGGGCATGCCGTAGCGACGCAAGGTACTGCGCGGCAGCAACGGGTTGGCTGACACCGGCTGGGGCCACTGTCGACTTTCACATTCACACACCCACAAACCATCGAAATTCATGGCCGCCGCTTCAAGAACGCCCATTACCTGTATTGGTGCAGTTTCGGTTTGGGGTTGGAAGGTGACCGCTTTCAACGCCTGGCTGACTTCATTGAGAAAGCCGGCATAGCGGATCGGGTCCATGATTGCATCCAGTTCCGTCAGTGACTGTAATGTTTCCTGAACACGCTGATTTACCTGATACGATTCACTGTCCAGGGTTCTTTCCTGCAACCATCCCAGCGCTGCCAAAATTCGGTTTAGCCAGACCAACCAATTTCGCAGTGATGTGGTTTGCCCCCGTTGAGCAAGTGTCCTGTCACTGACCTTGAACAGAGGAAACGGTTCGGCTTCGGTGGGCGAGTTGCTCGCTGAAAACACTTTCCATAATTCATGGACGATGCACCAGTTCAAAAATGCCCGGTTCTTGCTTCTTAACCAGACGATGAAGGCGTCGCGCATCTGGAAGTGCTGGACTCCACCGGAAAAAAACGGGCTCTTTAGCAGGACTTCCCATTCAGCCAGCCGCAAATTACCCCCCAACGCCTTTAACATCAACAACAGATGGCTACACAGAGAAAACGACGACAGTGGCTGACCAGCAGTGATATTTATAACGTGCCGCCAATCGTCCGCTAACCGGTCCGGGTACGCTGCCACCAAATCAGCACAGAGTTTTTCCAGATGCAGCCGTTGATGCTGCAGGTTCGGAATGACAATGGCAAAACGCTTCAGGGGCCAAGCAAAGTGCTGCTGCACAGCCCAGGACAGCGCGGCTTTGAACTGCGCCCCATAGTCAACGAAGGATAATGTTCCGCTGTGCCCCTGTTGTCGGTGTTGGCCACTGACGCAGACTTCTATTCCGGCCGCTGTCAGGGCGGATTCAAGGTGTGTTAGCTGCGGCTCCTGCAGATCGTTGAAACCATGCAGAAACACCCGTTCAGCCTCGCATAAGTCCGTTCCCCATCGATCGTGAATCAGGCGGGGCAATCCCGCCGGGTCGATCCAATGGTGCTCGCGAAGATCCTCCAGGAATTGCTGGTGGGCGGCGGCAAACACACGGTTTTCTTCAGACTCCCCGAGATTCCAGTCGGTGCTGGGCAGGTGCCACCGACAAATGAGGGTACGTGCCTGCTGGCAGAGTTGAATGAGCCCTTCCAGGTGATTGGGCTCAGCAACAACATTCGTCAGATGTTTCTGCCACAACGAGCGGACTTGAAGCGGCGAGAGCAGTCGCGGTAAGGCTGGGTTGCTCACCAGCGCCAAGCGGTTGTACTGTTCCAGAAACCAGCTGTCCAGGGGTTGGGTACGCAGTGCGTGCCATGTTTTGAGGCGCTGTCGGGTACGCTGAATCTCATCGTAATCCCGTTGCAACCAGGCCGATAGCCGTCGGTTGGGGGTTAAAATGAGGTCACCTGGCCCCAACTGGGTGAGATCTAATGGTGTATGGGTCACGGGCCTATTTACAGACAAATTAAGGAAAACTATCGGATTAATGCAGATATTTTGCGATTTATACTGTCGAATCTATGCAACTGTCATCCCGATTGGGCTAGAATCGGTTACCTGTTCATGATACCTCAAAGCTAGTTTAAATAGGATCCAATTACAATGTCTGAAAACAGCGTCGACAACGTCAATGTTGCCTCGCAAGAGCTGCTGATCACGCCGAATCAGCTCAAAGAAGAAATACCTCTCACCGATAAGGCCCGTGCTGTCGTGGTCCAAGGTAGAGACGATGTGCGAAACATTCTGGATCGCAAGGATCACCGCCTGTTTTTGGTGGTTGGCCCCTGCTCCATTCACGACGTTGACGCTGCAAAAGATTATGCCCAGCGCTTAAAGAAACTGGCGGATGAGGTGTCGGACACTCTGCTGCTGATCATGCGTGTCTATTTTGAAAAGCCCCGCACCACGGTGGGTTGGAAAGGCCTGATCAACGACCCTTATCTGAATGACACGTTCAAGATCCAGGACGGGCTGCACATATCCCGCAAGTTGTTGGTGGACCTTTCAGAGATTGGTTTGCCACTGGCCACTGAAGCACTGGATCCCATATCACCCCAGTACCTGCAGGACCTGATCAGTTGGTCAGCCATTGGGGCGCGCACCACTGAATCCCAAACCCACCGGGAAATGTCCAGTGGCTTGTCTTCTGCTGTGGGCTTTAAAAACGGTACCGACGGTTCGCTCACCGTTGCAGTGAACGCTCTGCACTCGGTTTCCAGCCCCCACAGTTTTCTGGGTATCAACCAGGAAGGTCAGGTAGCCATCATCAATACCCGTGGTAATGCCTATGGTCATGTGGTGTTGCGGGGTGGCGGCGGCAAGCCCAACTATGATTCCGTCAGTGTTGCGCTGGCGGAAAAAGAGCTGGCTAAAGAGCAGCTTTCGCAGAATATCATGGTGGATTGCAGCCACGCCAACTCCAACAAGGATCCGGGCCTGCAGCCTTTGGTGATGGAGAACGTCACCAATCAAATACTCGAAGGCAACAAGTCCATCGTTGGTTTGATGATCGAAAGCCACATCAACTGGGGTAGCCAGAAGATAACCGATGACCACAGCCAGATGCAGTACGGCGTTTCCGTGACGGACGCCTGCATTGATTGGGAAACCACGGAAAAAAGCATTCGTGAGATGCACGAAAAGCTGAAAGACGTATTACCCGCCCGGTAAACAACAAAAGGCCCCGGACAGGGGCCTTTTTCTTCTGGCGCAGACCCTACTTGAAGTAGGCGTTCTCTGTGACACTGTGGTCGGTTTCGTCCGTTACCCGTTTCAGTTGCGGCACTTTTTCCAGGAGGGTCTTCTCGATACCTTCTTTCAAGGTTACGTCCACCATGCCGCAACCCTGGCAGCCGCCACCAAACTTAAGTACAGCAACGCTGTCATCGTCCACCAACCCCACCAGCTGAACATTGCCCCCGTGGGAGGCCAGCTGGGGGTTGATCTCGCTGTACAGAATGTAATTTACTTTCTGCTCCACCGATGCGTTTTCATCGATCTGTGGCACCTTGGATTTGGGGGCGCGAAAAGTAAGCTGCCCTCCCATGCGATCCTTGGCGTAGTCTATGACGGCATCTTCCAGGAACGGTACGCTTTCTGCATCGATAAAGGCGTTAAACCCCTTTAACTCCAGCTTGGTGTCCGTGGGCTCCTCTTCGCCGTGCGCGCAGTAAGCCATGCAGCACTCGGCATGAGGCGTTCCGGGCCTTTCAACGAAAATCCGCACGCCCATCCCTTCGTTGTCCTGCTTGGACAGCAAGTCCAACAAGTACTCTTGTGCTGTGTCGGTTACGTTTATAAAACTGTCTGACATGGTAAAACCTTCAATACGTTGTGCGTTACTAGGATAGCGGGTAGGAACACTAAAACCAAGTACTGCACTCGGGTATTGGCAAAATGATGAAAAAATTCGCTGCCAATATGAAAAATAATCAATCCGGCTGTGCCCGGGAAGAGTGTGGCTTCTGCTACAATGGCGCCCCTTACCATCGTATCGTCAACATTCTAAGAGCCTGATTTTAAGATGAAAACCCTAGAAGATCGCCTTTCCAGCCTGCAAGCCGCGTTGTCCGAACGAATCCTGATACTGGACGGTGCCATGGGCACAATGATACAGGCCTACCAGCTTCAGGAACAGGATTATCGTGGCGATTTACTGGCAAATCATCACAAAGATCTTAAGGGAAACAATGATTTACTGACCCTGACGCGGCCGGATGTCATCGCTGCCATTTACCAAGCCTATCTCGATGTGGGTGCCGACATCATCGAAACCAACACCTTCAACTCCACCGCAGTGTCGCAGGCAGATTACGACCTTGAGAGCATGGTATACGAGCTTAATAAAGTGGGGGCGGAGCTGGCCCGGGTGGCTTGTGATGAGAAGACCCGGGAAACACCGGATAAGCCGCGATTTGTGGCCGGGGTGTTGGGCCCAACCAGCCGTACCTGCTCCATTTCCCCGGATGTGAACCGGCCTGAGTACCGCAATATTACCTTTGACGAGCTGGTGGACAACTACAGTGAGGCTACGCGGGGCCTGGTGGATGGTGGGGCTGACATCATTCTGATCGAAACGGTTTTTGATACCCTTAATTGCCGGGCCGCCATTTTTGCGGTGCGTCGTTACTTCCGCGAGCATAATGTGGAGCTGCCGATCATGATCTCCGGCACCATTACCGATGCCAGCGGACGCACCCTCTCCGGTCAAACCACCGAAGCATTCTACAACTCGATCATTCACGCCAAACCATTGAGCATCGGCTTAAACTGTGCGCTGGGGGCCGACCAGTTGCGCCCTTATGTGGAAGAGCTGTCCCGGGTGGCAGCATGCCGGGTCAGCGCCCACCCCAATGCGGGGCTGCCCAATGAGTTCGGTGCCTACGATCAAACCCCGGAGGAGATGGCACTGATCGTCAAGGAGTTTGCCACCAGCGGATTTCTGAACATTATTGGAGGTTGCTGTGGCACATCTCCCGAGCACATCAAGGCCATTGCCCAGGCGATGGAAGGTATAAAACCCAGGGTCATTCCGCAGATCAAGCCGGCATTGCGATTATCCGGGCTGGAACCCTTCAATGTGGATGAAAGCTCCCTGTTTGTGAACGTGGGTGAGCGTACCAACGTCACCGGATCCGCCAAATTCCGCCGCCTCATCAAAGAGGAACACTTTGAAGAAGCCCTGCAGGTAGCGCGGGATCAGGTGGAGAATGGTGCTCAGATCATCGACATCAACATGGATGAAGGCATGCTTGATTCCGAGCAGGCCATGATCACCTTCCTCAACCTGATTGGATCGGAACCGGATATCAGCCGGGTGCCGATTATGCTTGATTCATCAAAATGGGAAATTCTCGAGGCCGGGCTCAAACGCATTCAGGGGAAAGGCGTTGTCAATTCCATCAGCCTCAAAGAAGGCGAAACAGAATTTCTGGAACGGGCCCGCCTGTGCATGGAGTACGGCGCTGCCATCGTAGTCATGGCATTTGATGAGAATGGCCAGGCGGACACGGCCCAGCGCAAGCAGGAAATTGTCAAACGATCCTATGATTTATTGGTGGGCATCGGGTTTCCCCCGCAGGACATTATTTTTGATCCCAACGTGTTTGCAGTGGCCACCGGTATCGATGAACACAACAACTATGCAGTGGATTTCATCGATGCCTGTGCGTACATCAAACAGAACCTGCCCCATGCGCTGTCATCCGGCGGCATCAGTAACGTTTCATTCTCATTCCGCGGCAACGATCCGGTGCGCGAAGCCATACACGCGGTGTTTCTGTATCACGCCATTAAAGCAGGGCTGACCATGGGCATCGTCAATGCCGGACAGTTGGCCATTTATGAGGATATCCCCGGTGACCTGCGGGAGCGGGTTGAAGACGTGATCTTAAACCGGCGGCAAGATGGTACAGATCGACTGCTGGAGATAGCCGAGCAGTTTCGGGGTGAAGGTGGCCAACGAGTCAAAGAAGATGACGCCTGGCGCGATTTGCCCGTTAATGAAAGATTACAGCACGCATTGGTCAAAGGTATCACCAGCCACATTATCGAAGACACCGAAGAAGCACGATTACAGGCACAGCGCCCCATAGAAGTCATTGAAGGCCCTCTGATGGATGGCATGAACGTGGTGGGTGATCTGTTTGGGCAGGGCAAAATGTTTTTGCCGCAGGTGGTAAAAAGTGCGCGTGTTATGAAGCAGTCCGTGGCCCATTTGATTCCCTACATCGAAGCCGAGAAAGACGAGCACACCAAGGCCAAGGGCAAAATCCTGATGGCTACGGTGAAAGGGGATGTCCACGATATCGGTAAAAACATCGTCGGCGTCGTTTTGCAGTGTAATAACTTCGAAGTTATCGATCTGGGGGTTATGGTGCCCTGCGATAAGATTCTGGCCGAAGCAAAAAAACATGAAGTGGACATCATCGGGCTCAGCGGGCTGATCACCCCATCGTTGGATGAGATGGTTCACGTCGCCAAGGAAATGCAACGCCTGGATATTCAGTTGCCGCTGCTGATCGGTGGTGCTACCACCTCCAAGGCCCACACGGCTGTAAAAATCGAGCCACAGTTCGATAAATGCCCTGTGGTCTACGTGGCCGATGCGTCTCGCAGCGTTAACATCGCTGCCAACCTCCTGAATGCAACACAAAGCTTGGCCTTACATGAAAAAGTGAAAGAAGAGTACGCGGTCATTCGTGAGCGTAACGCAAAACGGGGCAACCGAACCAAACTGCTGAGTTACGGTGCGGCCCAGGATAATGCCAAGCAGGTGGACTGGGAACATTATACCCCCCCTGCTCCTGCCTTCACCGGCGTCAAAGTGTTTGATCATTACCCTTTGCAGGAATTGGTTGATCGAATCGACTGGACGCCGTTCTTTATATCCTGGGAATTGTCAGGTAAATACCCCGCCATACTGCAGGACAAGGTTGTGGGCGAAGAGGCAAGCAAACTGTTTGCCGATGCCCAGGTCATGCTGCAAAAAATTATTGACGAAAAATGGTTGACTGCCAGAGCGGTAATTGGATTCTGGCCAGCACAGCGTATTGGTACCGATGACATTGCGCTGCTCAATGAAGATGGCTCTGAATTGGCCGTATTGCACCATCTGCGGCAGCAAACGGATAAGGCCAACGACCAACCCAATTTCTGTCTGTCTGACTTTGTCGCTCCTGCCGGCACCAAAAGGGATTATGTGGGCGGTTTTGTGGTCACCGCAGGGCACGGAGTGGATGAAAAAGTGGCGGAATTCGAGGCCAATCACGATGACTACAATGCCATCCTGCTTAAATCGCTGGCAGATCGCTTGGCCGAAGCGCTGGCAGAACGCATGCACGAGCGGGTTAGAAAGGAATTTTGGGGCTACGCCAATGACGAGCAGCTTTCCAATGATGAGCTAATTAAGGAAAAATACGCGGGCATCCGCCCTGCTCCCGGCTATCCGGCCTGCCCCGATCATACAGAAAAGGCAACATTGTTTGATTTACTCGACGCCAGCGAGAATACCGGCGTAGAACTAACCGAGCACTTTGCCATGTTCCCCACGGCGGCTGTGAGCGGCTGGTATTTCTCACACCCCGAATCGCGCTATTATGCGGTAGGTAAAATCAACCGGGATCAGGTTGAGGATTACGCCGACCGTAAAGGCATGGATCTGTCGGAAGCAGAGCGCTGGTTGAGCCCCAACCTGATCTATGACCCATAGAACCGGTCCCTGAACAAAGGTGCCTCGATCATGAGCCTGGAGCTGAACGTAGAGCTAATCCTTTACCACTTTATGCAAATCGGTATCGCTTTTTTACTGGCGTTACCGGTTGCGATTAACCGCGAACAATCAGCGGGAGGTGCCGGCTTACGTACCTTTCCTCTGGTAGCGGTGGCCGCCTGCGCCTACATGCTGGTGGGTATGAGTGTCTATGAGGGTTCTGATGCGGAAGCCAGAGTCATGTACGGGATTCTCACCGGCATGGGCTTTATCGGTGGCGGAGCGATTCTTAAAAGCAACGGCAAAGTCGGTGGCACCGCCACGGCGGCCGCCATCTGGAACACCGGTGCAATAGGCGTATCCGTTGCTTACGGTCGATACGAAATCGCGTTGGTACTGTCTTTTATAAACTTTGTTGTGTTTCAATTGGCCAATCCCATAAAAAAAATCAGTGGTGCAAACCGCAACCAGGAATGAAATGACAGGCTACTGGCCGGATACGCAGCGACGACGACAAATATGGAGCCTGGCTCTGCCTATCATGGCAGGCATGATCTCGCAAAGTATTTTAAACATCGTGGATACCTGGATGGTATCTCACCTGGGCAGTCACGCCTTGGCGGCTGTGGGCATGGCCAGCAATACCAACTATCTGGCATCCGCCGCTGTTATCGGTCTGGGAGCCGGCGTACAGGCCATGGTGGCCCGGCGCCGTGGGGAGAATAATGTCACTGAAATGGCATTACCCTTGAATACAGGGTTGCTGATCGCCCTGATCATGGCAATCCCCTTGTTTCTGGTGTTCTTTTTCAGCGCTAAGCCCCTAATGGCATTTTTGATCGATGATCCCCAGGTCACGCCGCTGGCCGCCGATTACTTTGCCATCCGTATCGCCGGCCTGTTTGCCCTTGGCATGAACTTCAGCTTTCGGGGCTATTGGAACGGAATTAATCGCTCCACCGTTTATATGCGTACCCTGATTGTAATGCATGTGGTCAACATCATATTGAGCTATGGTTTGATTTTTGGTGCCTTTGGTCTGCCTGAACTGGGTGTGGTGGGCGCAGGATTGGGCACCACCCTGGCGTTGTATCTGGCCAGTATTCTGTATCTGATACAGTGCTGGTTATTCTCCCGCAACGCAGGCTTTTTAAGGGCTTGGCCTGGTTGGCGACAAATCAAGGACACCCTTCAGTTGGCGCTGCCCAACTCCATTCAACAGGTGTTCTTCGCCGGTGGGTTGACCACGCTATTCTGGATTATCGCTCAGGTTGGCACCAATGAGCTGGCGATTGGTCATGTGCTGATTACCATCATCCTGTTTCTGATTCTGCCGGCAATGGGCCTGGGCATGGCGGCCACCTCTTTGGTGAGCCAGTCTCTGGGGCGCAGTGAACCTAATGACGCTTACCTGTGGGGTGTGAATATCACCTTGCTGGGCATGCTGTTTCTGTGGCTGGTGGCCTTGCCCTTGGTAGTAATGCCTGATCAGGTGCTCAGTTTGTTTTTCCAGGAGCCGGCCCTTATCGCGCTGGCCCGCGCACCGCTGCAGATCACCGGCTTGTTTATTGGGTTGGATGCCTGTGGAATCATACTGTCGCAGGCGCTTCTGGGGGCCGGTGCCAGCCGATCCGTTATGAAAATCAGCATTCTCCTGCAATGGGGTTTCTTCATACCAGCGGCGTTTCTCGTTGGCCCCTATTTGGGGCTCGGCTTACTGGGTATATGGATATGCCAATTGCTACAGCGTTTACTACAGGCCATTATAATGGCCTATCAGTGGCGGGCCGGGCGCTGGGCAACCATTCGCATTTAAGCAGAGTGTATGCAAATGTCTGAAAATAAAGAAAATACACAGAACAAAGATCAATTCGAAGCCGACAAGCATCATGGGCGGGGTTTTTTGGCGTTGATACAAAGTACGCTGGCGGCCATTTTTGGCGTTCAGAGCGACAAAAACCGCGAAGAAGACTTCAAGCAAGGGGATGCATCCCAGTTCATTACCATGGGTATTATTGCCGTGGTGGTCATCGTGGTGGTGATGATCCTGGTTGTGAGAAGCGTTCTGGAGTCCGCCGGACAATAACCCAAACAATAACCTTCTAGCCTAGTCTGGTAATGCTCGTTATTCATAAATGTATATATTGTTATTTCAAAATATTCCTTTTATGAATAAAGCCATGCTGGTAACCTGCTCGCCTTAAAATCGCACGACCCTCTGTATTAACCGCCTAATACCATGATTTTTATGTGGTTACGGCCGTCGAACGCAGTAAACGAACCTAGTTATGTACTCATATACCGAATACGATCAGCAACTGTTGAATGAACGGGTTGCCCAGTATCGCAATCAAACCACGCGATTCCTGGAAGGCAAACTGTCCGAAGAAGAATTTCTGGCCCTGCGTCTGCAGAACGGCCTGTATGTGCAACGCCATGCGCCCATGCTGCGGGTTGCCATCCCATACGGCATGCTCAATAGTGCCCAGGTCAGGGTGCTGGCGGAAATCGCCCGTGATTACGACAAGGGTTACGCACATTTCAGCACCCGGCAGAACATCCAGTACAACTGGCCTGCTCTGGAGCTGGTACCGGATATTCTGGAGAAGCTTGCGTCTGTGCAAATGCACGCCATTCAAACCAGCGGCAACTGTATTCGCAACGTCACCACCGATCAGTTTGCCGGTGTGGCCACGGACGAAAGGGAAGATCCCCGCCCCTGGTGCGAAATCATCCGCCAGTGGAGTACCTTCCATCCGGAATTTGCCTACCTGCCACGAAAATTCAAAATCGCGGTTAACGCGTCGGAATCCGATCGGGCGGCAATCAAGTTCCATGATATCGGGGTTGAGATTGTGGGCGATGCCGACGGCAACACAGCCTTCGATATCTGGGTTGGTGGCGGCTTGGGCCGTACCCCGATTGTGGCAGAAAAAATCACCGAGGCGCTGGCTCCCAAATACCTGTTGTCCTATCTTGAGGCCATTCTGCGAGTGTACAACCGTTACGGCCGCCGTGATAACAAGTACAAGGCTCGCATCAAGATTCTGGTCAAAGCACTGGGCGTAGAAGCCTTTCGGGAAAAGGTGGAGGCCGAATGGCTCCATATGAAAGACACCGATATGGATCTGCCCCAGGCGGAAATCGACCGTATGAAGGCTTTCTTCCCCGCTCCGCAGTATGCCTCGCTGCCGCAAGCCGGTAATCAGCTACAGCAGCAAAGAGCTTCCAATCCTGGTTTCGATGCCTGGGTCAAACGCAATTGCACTGCCCATAAGCAACCTGGCTACATGGCAGTAACGCTGTCGTTGAAAGCCACCTCGGTAGCCCCGGGGGATGTCACCACCGATGAGCTGTTTGCCATTGCCGATCTGGCGGATCAATACAGTTTCGGTGAGGTTCGCAGCACTCACAAGCAAAACGTCGTATTGGCCGATGTCCAGCAAGACCAACTGTTTGAGTTGTGGGAAAAGCTCAAGGGTCTGGGCTTCGCCACCGCCAATATTGGTTGCCTTACGGACGTAATCTGCTGCCCGGGAGGCGATTTCTGCTCCCTGGCAAACGCCAAGTCCATCCCCATAGCCGAGCAGATCCAGCGTCAGTTTGATGATCTGGATTACCTCTATGACCTGGGTGAAATCGAACTCAATATTTCCGGTTGCATGAACGCTTGCGGCCATCACCACATCGGCAACATTGGTATCCTGGGTGTGGACAAGAAAGGCGAGGAATATTATCAGGTGTCACTGGGTGGCTGTTCCGGTCGCGATGCCAAAGTAGGCAAAATCATCGGTCCCTCATTCTTTGAGAACGATATTGCGAATGTGGTCACCAAGATCATCGATGTCTTTGTTGAAAAACGTATCGAAGGCGAGTCATTCCTCTCAACCTACGAGCGAGTTGGCATGGCGCCTTTTAAGGAGCGTGTCTATGCCGCATAAGATTATTAAGAACCGTGCCATCGTTGAAGACACCTTCACTCATATCAATGAAGCCGGTGACTTACCGGCTGAAGGCAACGTCATTATCCCTCAGTCGCTGTGGCCGGAGCTGGAATCCAAACTCAAAGATCATAACGGCAAGGTTGGGATTAAGGTCAGTGGTGACATTGAACCCGAAGAGATTGCCGGCTATTTGGATTCGGTGGACCTGATTGCCATTGAGTTTCCTGTGTTCCGTGACGGCCGGGGCTATTCACTGGCCCGCATTTTACGCGACCGAATGGGTTATGAAGGTGAGCTTCGCGCTTGTGGTGATGTATTGCGGGATCAAATGTTCTACATGCAGCGCTGCGGTTTCAATAGCTTTGAGCCCAGAGCAGATCGCTGTATAGAAGAAGCACTGACCGGATTGAATGATTTCTCGGTTACCTACCAGGCAGATGCGAACGAAAAGAAACCCATTTATCAGCGTCGGTCGTAATTGATTAAGCGGAGTTTCATGGCCACCGGCATACCTGGTGGCCATGATGCACTGGCGCCCTCTTACTATCACCGCCTCCAAAAATCCGGGATCAGCAGGCTCAGCACTGTGAAATATTCCAGCCTTCCCAGAATCATGGTAAAGGTCAGCACCCAGGTACCAAAGTCGGATACCGGCTGAAAGTTACTGTCTAATTCGCCAAACGCAGGCCCCAGCACATTGAGACAGGCCGCAACTGCCGTCAGGGCAGAAAGGAAACCCAGACCCGATGCCATCATAACAAGCGTCAGAACCATTGTGCTGACGGCGGCGACAAACATGAACACCACTGACGCCCCTAACACGGATGGCGTAACAGGTCTGCCCTGAAACTTGACAATAAATACACCACGGGAATGTATCAGGCGTTTGATTTCGAGATTGAAGAGCTTCACGCTCAGAATATTTCTGATCATCTTGTTACCACCTGCAGTGGAGCCCGCACAACCGCCGAGATAGCCAGCAAATATCAGAAGAAACACCACAGACAATGGCCAGTCTGCAAAGCTATCGGCAGCAAAGCCAGTGCTCGTCATGAACGAAATCAAATGAAACGCTCCTGCATTTAGTGCAACCCAGCTGTCGGAATACCCCCCCTGTTGACGTAAACCAAACCAGATCATCGACGTGATGAGTGCGATGCATAGCAGGAAATAGCGGGTTTCCTCATCTCTCCAGTACAGTTTCAGTTGGCGACTGCGCCAAACTTTGAAATGCAGGGCAAAACTGATTGCCCCCAACAACATAAATATATCAGCCACCATGAGTACAGCGTTGCTGTTGAAATACCCCAAACTGGAATCATGGGTGGAAAACCCGCCGGTTGAAACTGTAGTTAAACTATGGCTTATGGCATCGAAGACAGACATGCCAGCCACATAGTAAGCAACGGCGCACAGCGCAGTCAGCACGAAATAGACAACCCACAGATAATGGGCTGTCTTGGCTATCCGGGGTGATAATTTTTCATCCTTAACGGGGCCTGGCGTTTCAGCCTTCAAAAGCTTTGTACCGCCCACATTGAGCATTGGCAACACCGCCACCACAAATATCACCACACCCAGCCCACCCAGCCACTGCAGGAACTGCCGATAGAGCAAAAAGGATTTCGGTAGGTCGTCGAGCCCAGTCAGTATGGTGGCGCCGGTGGTCGTTAAGGCGCTGACCGACTCGAACACACCATCACTGATGGAAACCTTGGTTACCATGATGATGGGAAAGGCCCCAAACAAACCGCTTACCAACCAGGTTGACACAGCAAACAGCACCGCATCCCGAAACCCCACTCGACGGAACTCGCGTTCTTTACCGGCCAATTGCACCAATAGGTAGGCAACAGCGAGGAAGACAACCGCAGGTGTGAAGAACTCTACCTCTTCGTGGTCCTCAAAAACGAGAACCGACAACATCCCGAAGAGGAAATCTACAGCCCCCATTAACCCGATAGGCAGAGCGAGCAGGTAGAGTGTCAGGGATTTACGTATCATTACTAAAGCGATACCTGTTTGCAGTTTGAAAAAACGGTGCGTATTGTCAGCACCAAAGGCATATTAGATACTCTGTCTTATCAATGGGCAAGTAATGAACAAATCAGGGAATTGATTTTTTCATGGCGTATGACCTAATCTAGGCAACGGTTATATTCCACACTGAGACTGACTTCACTGGCCACTTTCCGGAGATTCCGAAGATGCATGAGCAAGTAAAGGATTATTACGGCAAAACCTTACAAAACAGTGAGGATTTGCAGACCAATGCTTGCTGCACCGACACCGCAATGCCGGACTACCTAAAAGCCGTATTGTCCTCTATCCATGATGAGGTGATGGCTCGATATTACGGTTGCGGGCTTATTGCACCCCAGTTGCTGAAAGGCATGCGCATCCTGGATCTGGGGTGTGGATCGGGGCGTGATTGTTATGCGCTGTCGGCCCTGGTTGGGGAGCAGGGGTACGTGGTGGGTGTTGATATGACCGATGAGCAACTGCATATCGCCAATCAGTATGTGGATTACCACACCGAGCGATTTGGCTATGATCAGCCTAATGTACGCTTTGTGAAAGGCTATATCGAAAAGCTGGATCAACTCGATCTGGAGGCAAACTCTTTTGATATCATCGTATCCAATTGCGTCATCAACCTTTCTCCCGATAAGGAAGCCGTTCTCAAGCACGCCTACCGGCTACTGAAACCCGGTGGAGAAATGTATTTTTCAGACGTTTACTCCGATAGGCGGATACCACCAGACTTGATCTCCGATCCGGTATTGTATGGTGAGTGCTTGAGTGGTGCATTGTATTGGAATGACTTTGTCAATCTGGCAAAGCATTGTGGATTTAGCGATCCCAGACTGGTAGAAGACCGGGTACTCACCATTGATAACCCCGAAATCCAATCCAGGCTTGCCGGCATTTCATTTTTCAGCGCCACTTATCGCCTGTTCAAGCTCGAAGCGCTGGAGCCAGCCTGTGAAGATTATGGCCAGGCGGTAATTTACAAGGGCACCATTCCCCACAGCCCCCATCAAGTGCTGCTGGACAAGCATCACCTGATTGCAGCCGGCAAGGTTTTCCCGGTATGCGGCAACACCTACCGGATGCTGCATGACACCCGTTTTAAGGATCACTTTGAGTTTATTGGTAATTGGGAAACCCATTTTGGTATTTTCGAAGGCTGCGGCACCGCCCTGCCCTTTGCCACCACCAGCACCGACCAGAGTGACGGTGGCTGTTGTTAAAAATATCCAACCCAGGCTAATCGGTTTTGCTAAACTGGTAGTATGGTTTACCGGGGGTAGCGCGAATGGGTTCTGAATCCATTGTTTTTTCCATTTTCTTGATATTCAGTGGCGCCGCAGTCATTTCATCCTTTGCCCTGTTCACGCGCCAACCGTTGATTGTGGGTTACATTGTTCTGGGTGGATTATTCGGCCCTTACGGATTGGATCTGGTTTCTGACAGTAAAACCCTCGAACAGATCAGCCATATTGGTATCGTTTTTCTATTGTTCCTGCTGGGCCTGGACCTGCAGCCCCGCAATTTTGGCAAGCTGATCGGGCGAAGTGCGCTGGTCACCATCACCAGCGGGGTTATTCTGTGCCTGTTGGGTACGTTGATCTGCCGGCAGTTCGATTTCAGTTGGATGGAATCCGGGGTGATTGGTGTCTCCCTGATGTTCTCCAGTACCATCATTGGCATCAAGCTTCTCCCCACCACCATGCTCCATCATAAGCACACCGGCGAGGTGTTAATCGCAATTCTGTTGATCCAGGATATGCTTGCCATCATTACCCTTATTTTGCTCTCCGGTACGGATCACATTGGTGATGTGGGTGCCTGGTTGGGGGTTGGTATTGCCTTGCCAGGTTTAATCCTGGGCGCTCAGTACGCAGTACGCTGGGTCATTTTGCCCTTGCTGACGCGATTTGACCGCTTCCACGAATACATATTTTTGCTGGCGATAGGATGGTGTCTGGGGGTGGCTGAATTGGCGGAAGCGCTGGGGTTGTCTTTGGAGATCGGTGCTTTCGTCGCTGGAATCAGTTTGGCCAACAGCCCTATTGCCCAATACATAGCGACCAATCTTAAGCCTTTGCGGGATTTTTTCCTGATTCTGTTTTTCTTCTCTATCGGCGCGGGCTTCAATCTGGGCCTGGTTAGTCAGATCTGGGTTCCCAGCTTGCTCATCACAGCCGTGGTATTGGTGCTGAAACCCGTACTTCATGCCAAGCTCCTGCGCGCCGTTGGCGAATCGAAGCATCTGTCCTGGGAAGCCGGTTTCCGCCTTGGTCAAACCAGTGAATTCTCGTTACTCATCGCCTTCATCGCCAGCGCCCAGGGCCTGATTGGCGTGGTGGCTGCCCACGTTATCCAGGCAACGGCCATTTTGACGTTTTTGATGTCCACCTACATCGTGGTATTTCGGTTTCCCACCCCAATCGCCATATCCGACCGATTACGCAGGGATTAATCGCATTATCGGGTACGCCGCAAGACGTACATCACCACTCCGGAAAGGGCAAGTGTCAGCATAAAGATTGCGCCCAGGTCCATGAGCAACCAGCCCCAACCGCCGAACCAGCGCCCGGCATGTACATCCAGAATAAAGCGTTCCCAGGTTAGATCCTGTACTCGAAACTGGCTCTGGAGAGATTGGGTCATTGGAGCGGGCACCGACTGCCACTGGGGGAGTATCATCTCATAGCCCGATACCGCGGTTACTTCAAAGGAATCAACATCCAGTAAATACTGGTTTTGTGTAAACTGCAGGAGCAACCGGCCATCGTTCTTAATGCGGCCGGACTTGATCAATCGCCCTTCCGGCAGCGCGCTGAAGATTTCAATTCTGTCACCATCGGTGGAGAACAGCTCGACTTTGGAAGCGCAGGATGCAATTACCATAGGATCAAGCCAACTGACGCTGTGCCAGTCGCTGCTGCAGGTCGCTACGGAAACATCATCCCGGAACAGCTGGGTGCCCCCAATAACCCATAGATGTTCATCAACTGCCAGGCCCTGATAGGTTTCAGGGGCATTGAAACCATAACTGTTCAAGATCCACTGGACTGATATCGGGCTTCGATCCCAACCAAGTTGGCTACTGTGATTTGCCAGTATCCCAGTGATTGAAAGCACAATGATCAACGCGCACGCCAACAAACCAATACGCCGATGCCAATGCCAAAGAGTTCGAATGATTGTAGCGCGCTTCATAATGCCAATTGTTGGTGAAGATACAGAGCCCATCGAGCCACCGCGGTGACCGCGTTGACCGATAGTGTTGCTCCGCTGATGCTATCAATATTCCGGCTCAATTCATATTGATCCAGATGGGCATCCTGGAATTGCCGTTTAAAGAAATCATGCCGCACCTCTCCCCCCCGGGATTCCCGGTAAACCAGAATCTCCACCATCTTAATGCGGTCACCTTCTATGACCACTCCGATGGTAATCGGATGCTCTTTACCGATTTCATCCATTATCCAGGCGGTTCGCTGCCCTGCTTGCCAATAACGGGTGCGCAGCCCGGAGGGTGGATGGTCCAGCAATTTTGTGCCCACTTCCTTGCGTTCACCGGTAAACCAAATGACATGGTTGTTTGGCTCAGCGTCAGGAAACGCGAGCGCAAGGAATTGCGCTTGCGACAAGTACACTTGATCGGAATACGCAGGCAAGGGAATCAGCAACAGGAACAGGTATACGAATCGTTTCATATCTTTTACTACAAACAAACCCCGGCTGGTGTCTCCAGCTGGGGTTTGCAGGTGATTAAACAATATTGGACACGGTAAGAAAATCAGAAGCTCCAGCCAATGCCCAGATTGAAACCTTTTTTGGTGTCATTAGGTTCATTGGTTTTTTGAAAGTCAGCTTTTAAGGCCACGGTTTCAACCAGCCAATAGTTAATACCGGCATCAATCTGATCGTAATCAGACTCGATGCTGCTGTCGGCGGCCTGATTATCCCATTCGCTGTAACGGGCAAAGATACCCAGCTTGCTGGTCAGCTTATAGGACGGCTCGATATACCAACCGGTTTGCTCGCTGGATCCGGCTGCCACGTCATCGATGGCACTGTCGATATCCCAGGTCGCATACAGCGCTCTCAGACCCACGGGGCCCTTTTGCAGATCAACGTGCGTCTCAAGCAAAAGCGCGTCAAGGTCCTGAACAACGCCAACCACATCGCCCTGCATCAGATCCTGTTGCTGCTGCACGGTAAAGCCTGCCTGTACCCCGGGTATGCCATTCCACACCAGGCGGGCGGTATAAGCCAGATCAGTCGCATTGGCTTCACTGGTTTTCTGGCGGCCATCGCGGACCTTGAACTTACCACCGTCGATATCCAGATACAGACCTGAACTCACCGCCACATCATAGCTGACACCAGCGGCCACTTCACCGGAGCCCATCACACCACCTTCCCACCAGGTGGTTGGAATAATGTTCTTTTCAACATTATTGCGCTCCACACCGTAAAACGTGTCAGGCTCATGGGTTTCATTGAGGATGCCCACAGGAACCAGAAAGACACCGGCCTTGGCTGAGTGATTGGCGGCGTAGTCATACTCGATAAAGGCCTGTTCTATTTCAACTTCGCCGTTTTTACCTTCACCGGCCACGTTGTGTTCCACTTCCAGCTCGGAGAAGAACCGCACTTTGTCGCTAAACCGATGGCCGAAAAACAGTACAAACCGGTGCAGATCCAGCTCCACATTGTCCTTGGCTGCAGATTCGCTGTCGATATTGTTGTAGTGCACCTCAGCATAACCACCGAAACTGGTGTCAGCCCACCAGCCGTGCCCCAGATTGGCGTTGCTTTCCATGGCGCTGGTTAGTGCATCCAGCTGCGCCTGCTGCTCCTGCAGTTGACGCTTTAATAAGTCGATTTCTTCCTGGTTGGCGACGGCCCCGGCACTGGTGATTCCCGCCCCAAGCGCAACCGCTGCTGTTATTAGATTCTTAGCCATTAGCTAGCCCCTCAGCTATGTTACAGATTAATGAATGAAGGGCTGAATTAAAAAGCAAATAAAATACAAATGCAAATAATTTGCGTTTGTCGTCAGGCTAGTCTACTTTGACCACATATCGGCCCAAATGCTGTCCCTTTAATACTTGAGCAATGGCCTCAGGTAATTGTGGCAGGGTAATCTGCCGGGTTGTATCGGCCTTGAACGTGGCAAAGTCCGGGAACATCCATTGTTTTCCAATCATGTTCCAAATATCCTGCTTAACATCCAGTGGCAGCTCCACTGAGTCAACACCCAGTAGATTGACCCCTCTTAAGATAAAGGGAAACACGCTGGTATTGATGTCGTTGCCTCCCACCAAGCCACAGCAGGCCACACTGCCACCATACTGTACCGACTTGATGACGTTACTGAGGACCGCGCCACCCACCGTGTCCACCACCGCCGCCCACTGCGGTTTGTTCATGGGGCGAGCGGCGTTTTCCAGTAAGGCCTCACGTGAGATAACACTGGTTGCACCCACCGCTTTCAACAGAGCCTCCTGATCGGACTTTCCGGTGCTGGCAACAACGTCGAACCCCATATTGCGCAGTAGCCAAACGGCTACAATGCCAACCCCTCCGGTTGCACCGGTCACCAGTACCGGGCCCTGTTCCGGGGCAATGCCCACCTGCAACAGCGTGTCCACACACATGGCTGCGGTAAAGCCGGCGGTGCCAAACACCATGGCATCCTCGGCCGATAAACTCTTGGGGCGGCGGATCACCCAATCCGATGGCACACGGATCTTGCCGGCAAATCCCCCGGCGGTGTTCATACCCAGGTCATACCCCATCACGATCACAGGGTCACCCGGCTGCAATCGGGGATCAATGGAAGACTCAACGCTGCCCGCAGCATCGATGCCCGGCGTATGGGGGTAGTTACGGGTTACCCCTTTGTTTCCCGATGCGGATAACGCATCTTTATAGTTCAGTGACGAATACTCTACGTTGATCACCACATCTCCGGGTGGTAAATCATCCAGGGTACGGTCGACGATGGACGGTTCGAACCTGCCGTCCGTTTCGCTTACCAGAAATGCCTTGAAAGTATCCGTCATGGTGGTCTCCTTAAACGAGGTGCTTGCCGCGTGATTGCAGTATACCCATCAGTCTGGTGACGGAGCGGGTCAGCGCGCCTTCCATAGCAAAGCCAAGCCGATCGGCCATGGACTTTTTCACTTCGTATGATACTTCGAAAATATCGCTGCTCTGACTGGCGTCATACAAATAATCGTCACTGGTCTGGATAACGTCGATCAAGCCCAGATCCACACATTGCTGGCCATACCAGTGCTCCCCGGTGGCAACGGCGTCCACGTCCAATGCGGGTCGATTGCGTTTGATTAAATCCTTGAAGAGAACATGTGTTTCCTCAATTTCCTCTACAAATTTCTTTTTGCCTTCTTCGGTGTTTTCACCCAGCATGGTCACCGTGCGCTTGAAATCGCCAGCAGTGTAGATGTCATAATCCACATCGTATTTCTTAAGAATCCGGTTAAAATTGGGCAGCTCTGCAACCACACCGATGGAGCCAAGAATGGCAAAGGGGGCGGCAATAATCTTATTGGCGGTACAGGCCATCATGTAGCCACCGCTGGCAGCAACTTTGTCCACGCACACCGTTAACGGGATTTCCTTTTGTCGTATACGCTCCAGTTGGGAGGATGCCAAGCCATAGGAATGTACCTGGCCACCGGGGCTTTCCAAGCGCAGAACCACTTCGTCCTGTTTTTCTGCCATGGTCAGCACGGCAGTAACTTCGTTGGCGAATTCCTCCACTCCCGAGGCCTTTACATCGCCATCAAAATCAAGCACGAAGACACGTTTGCGGCGCGCTTCTTCTTTATGCTTTTTCTTGGCTTTCTCCTCTTTCTTGCGGGCCTTCTCAATGTCCTTCAATTCATCTTTATCCAGGATATTGTGGCGCAGCGCATCGCGCAGGTCTTCGAAGAAATCGTTAAGGGGCGTGACCTGGATTTCGCCTTTATGATCCCTGCGTTGTCGGGATTGAGCGGTGGCTGCTGCCACGGCGATGATCATGAGAATGGCAATAACAATGGTGACGGCTTTGGCCAGGAACAGGCCATAGTCGGACAAAAATTCGATCACAGATGAACCTCGGGTGTTTTATTAATCCTGATTATTATACGAGGCCCTAAGATACCCCAAAGGGGTTGGGAATCCCACCTATTCCCATTCGCGAATGGCGATGATCGCCCGATCATTCTCCGGGCGTGCAATCAGCCCATTGGAGGTCAGTTGGATTGAAAACAAGGCGCCATCGGCCATGGGTAAAAAGGTGGCACTGCCATACTCTGCATCGAACCAGTGAATATGGCGGGATAGGCGGTCAATAGCGGACCAAAGATCGAATCCGACATCCGGATTACTGAGGGCGTAGACACTGCGCGGCTTGGTGCGCTCATCCTCCAGGGTGAAATAGCGGCCCTGGATGCGATCCAGCTTGTATCCGGGCCGACCACCGAGGCTGGCCAGAAGGCCTTTCCATTTGATCACCCGCGCATCCACCTGCCACAAATCACCGGAAATTTCGAACGGCATTTCAGAGCCGCTGGCGGACATAACCACATTGGCTTTGTATACCTGGTTGTCTAGTTTGTCAAAGCTGATGGTGGCGACAGTAACCTCTTTATCCACAGGTCGATAGGCATTGACGTTCAAAGCGGTGAGGCCCATGAAGATGGCCAGAATCAAGAATATGAAGCCGACCGTCCCCTTGATCCAGCCTAAGAACCAATCTCGGCGTAACAGCATGAATAACGCAATAGCCAGAAAAATCAGGCCAACGATCGCAAATGGGGCGGTGATCCACTGATATTGCATGATTAGATTCCGTTAGTTAAAGCCTTGGCTGGACATTTTCTTCACATAGGTGGCAATCAGTTCATGTGATATTGACCCCCGTGGCGGAATCATGGGCAGCTGATTGATACTCCACCAACCCGCTTCTTCGATTTCGTCATCCTCGAGCACGAGTTCCCCACCGGCATACTCAGCATGGAAACCGATCATCAGTGAATGGGGAAATGGCCAGGGTTGGCTACCCATATATTCCAAATTTGTCACCTTTACACCAACCTCTTCGGCAATTTCCCGGTGTATGGCCATCTCCAGGGTTTCACCCGGCTCCACAAATCCGGCAAGCGTGGAGAACATTCCAGGGGGAAAACCGGAGGACCGGGCCAGTAACACTTCATCGCCTTTAGTCACCAATACGATGATACAAGGGGATATGCGGGGATACTGCGTATGACCGCATTGCGGACACTGTTTGGCGCGATCACGATCATGGGCCAGGGTCCGGGTACCGCAGCGTCCGCAATACTGATGGTTTCTATCCCATTCCAGCACCTGCCGCGCCTTACCGGCGATGGTAAACAGGTTGGGATCGATCATCATGGCCACTCGACGTAAATCGTGCAGGACAAAATGAGGTGGCAGGGGGGCTTCTTCTCGAAGGGCGACAGCAAAACAATGGGTTGTCTGCCATTCTCCCAGGTAATGGGGCTCATCGTGTGCCAGCCCCAACAGGTCAAACTTGTCAATCTGCGGTACACTCAAACCATGCTGGTCCTGAACCATCAACAGTTTGCCCTGATAAAAGGCAAACCAGATTGGGTCACCTTGCACATCTTCGGGTGCTATTACCCCGGGAATAAATTCCATCATCACCTACCGTTATGCGGCTTTTACCGGAAAACCAAGCTCCTGCATGCTTTCTTCCGCCACATCCATTATGCCTTCGCCAATGGGTTTATCGTCTTCCATGCCTTCCAGATAGTAATCCACACTGGTGATGGCATCCGCCAGGGTTTCCATTAACGCCGGCGTGGGGGTTTCCGAGCGATCTTTTATGAGCTTGTTCTCAATAAACGCCTCACAGGAATTAACCACCGCTGCCGCCCGTTGCAATTGCAGGAAGACCAGGCCGCCCCAGACTGATTTGAGTGTCACCGGTACATTATTGAGATGCATGCCATCCCAGTTGGAATCCATAAAGGACGTGATCGCCCGTTTTGCCAGGGACAATCCTGCTCGAGCCTCGCCAACCACTACCCGCCGGGCGTCATCCAGCTGGGTAACTGAAATCCCGTCGTGTATAGCCTCTTCGGCCTTACTGCTGTAGAGGTTGCTGTCGGGGCCACGCCGGGGTGATAAGGTGGCAATGCTGTTTTCAACGTACAGCAACGCATCTGCAACGGTATTGAATTCTTCCGACTCCGGATCGATGTCTTCTGCCGACCAGTTACGAACCACATCGGACTTTTCTTTGAACAGGCCTGCGGCTTTACTCAACCCAAGCATGATCAGGGTATTGGCAACCTTGCGCATGGAATCGGCGATACCATCAAACCCTTCGTCGTCACCGGAGGCCCCGCGGGCCCCGAGATCCAGCGCATCCTTAATGTGGTTGAGTTCTTCGGCAAGGGCTTCTGCCACCGAGCGAATCACTGTACCGCCGGGGCCACGTAAAATTTCGCGCTCATGCCGCAAACTGGCATCGGTCAAACCACCGGTCTCCAGTTTGAACAACTCGGTGACCTGTTTTAGGTTCTCACCCACCGGGCCCGCCAGCGAGGCGATGTAGACACACTCTTGTACGGTGGGTTTGGCAGGTTCCTTATTGAGGGCGCCTTCCCCCAAATGCACCACATTTTTTATCTGGCGGTCCACCATGCCGAGCAAGGATTTACGCGCCGTGTTTAACTCCACCGCTTCTTGCCCAATGGCTTCCAGCACAGCCTGTGTTAACCACCACAGCTTGGAAATGGGTGTGTTGCCGCACAGCGCATCAATGCGCGACACCGCTCTGGACATCATCTTAGCGTTTGCGGAGATGCTCTCATTGCGCAGAATGCCCAGTAAACCCACTTGATACATGTGCCGCAACCTGCGGCCGGACGCCTGCAGCTGCGCGATATCCGGAGTAGCCGCATCCGGTTTCGGCGGCCTGGGGGGGTTATTCTCACCCAAATCGAAAAACACGCTCTCGGTGATCAATGAGCGGTTGAGGAAAAACCGCACTTCGTTGATGGTGGGTATCAGCAGCACCGGCAAAGCCTGTTTCTTCACCTCCACGTACTCGAGGTAATGGATCAGCACCATGATCGCATTACTGATGGCGGCAAGCTCTTTCTCGTTGTTTTTATCGTGATGGGCAAGAATCTTGTGGCCCAGTTGCTCCAGTTCTTCGGACAACAGGGAGGCACCGGGCAGGTTGATCAGTTTGAAAACCCCCTTGATCAGAGCGAATTGCTCGATGGCGGCCTTCAGGCGGGCTTCGTTTTCCGGCTCTTCGACAAATTGCTCCAGATTGGATTCTGCAATCGAGAGCGACTCATCGATTTGCTCTTTAACCAGATTGAGAGAAGCAGAACCTTCAATTGTTAGCATGCTGACACCGTTCTTGTTCTATGGATGCGGATATTGTGGTCAAGCTTGTTTACGGCTCAACCTAACCTAAAAATGTTTATCCAGGGCGTTTAATCATTATAGATTCTTTTTCCCGTTTTACTTCAACGAGATAACTACAGCCCCCACCGCAGGTTACGGGTACACATTAGCTTTAAAACGAGAAATCAGCCCTAACCTATTGTTAAACTGTATCTTTTAATTCAAACCTCGACAAGATAAACAGTGGAACCACTGCACAGAACCGGAATTTTGTTAATGCTTGAGCCAGATACAGTTACCGCCTGAGCTCTTATCGATACTGGCTAGACGCTCATTGTGCAGCGCCAATTCCTCAGAGGTGGCCGCCAGTACCCGTAATCTGGGCCGTTCACCGGCAAGGCGCTTGATGGCAGCTCCGGTAATCCCCCCCTCTTCGCCGTCGTCCCCACTGGACAACACCAGGTTGGTCTGGCCCCCGGTCATGCCCAGATAGACGTACGCCAGGATCTCAGCATCGAGCAATGCCCCGTGTAGATCCCGGTGGGAATTATCGATTTCGTAGCGTTTACAGAGGGCGTCCAGACTGTTGCGTTGCCCCGGGTGCATCTTTCTGGCCATCAACAAGGTATCAAGCACGGTGCAGTGGTCTTCTGTCTTGCCGAAACCGGCCTTCAGCAGACCAAATTCGTGATCCATAAAGCCCACGTCGAACGCGGCGTTGTGAATGACCAATTGCGCCCCTTTGATGTAGTCAAGAAACTCCCGGGCGATGTCCTTGAAACGGGGTTTATCCGCCAGGAATTCGTTGGTAATGCCATGTACCTCAATGGCCCCGTCATCAATTTCCCGGTCCGGCTGCAGGTAACGATGAAAATTGTTTCCCGTAAGACGGCGGTTCACCATTTCCACACAGCCTATTTCGATGATGCGGTGCCCTTCTGCAGGTTCCAGGCCGGTGGTTTCTGTGTCCAGTACAATCTGTCTCATGTCATCGCCCTAACATCTCATCTATGGCATCGTTGGCCAGTTGGTCCACAATTTCGTTTTCACGGTGGCCGCTGTGCCCTTTTACCCAATGCCACTCCACCTCATGGGCTTCACTGGCCTTATCCAGCGCCTGCCACAGGTCGGCATTTTTGACCGGTTTCTTGGCGGCATTTTTCCAGCCTTTCTTTTTCCAGCCGTGAATCCACTCCGTAATTCCTTTGCGTACGTATTGGGAATCCGTGGTCAGGCTTACCTTACAGGGGCGCTTAAGGCTTTGCAGCGCCATCACTGCGGCCGTCAGTTCCATGCGGTTATTGGTGGTATCCGGTTCCGCACCCTTGAGCGGTTTTTCGTGGCCATTATAGCGCAGCAGTACACCCCAGCCGCCTGGCCCCGGGTTTCCCTTACAGGCACCATCGGTGAAAATTTCAACAAAATCCATTATGACTCCGAACCGCCTCCGGGACTAAACGGTTTGCGGGTTGAGGGTTTGGCGATCCCAGTGATGGGAATATTAACCAATGTTTCTTTTACTGTTTTGAAGCGGGGCTTGATGGGCGTCAGGGTGGAAACCTGCTTGACCGCCACCATCACGTAAACACCACCCCGTTGTTGCCAGATGCGTTGGCCAAGGTACGACAACCAGTTAAATAAATTGCGGGTGCGCCGGTTTGCGGTGGGCAGGCCAAAGGCGGTACTTTCATACCCCTCCACCTGAAAATCCAGAAGCTTGAGCCAATCCGATAAACGATAAGGACTCAAGAAATTTCCGCTCCAGGGCATGCCGGCGGACTGCATCAGTATAAAACGCCCCAACCCCCAAAGACTCCAGGGATTGAACCCCACGATGACAATCTTGCCACCGGGGATGACGGCACGGGAAATTTCCCGTAAGGCACGATGGGGAGCGCTGCTGAAATCCAGGCTGTGATGCAGGATGGCCACATCGATACTCTCTGTGGCCAAGGCCAGATCGTCAAGATGGCTGCACACACAATGGTAGCGACTGGAGTGCTGTGGCTGGTCACAGACGAACAGCTTGTTGTGGATGGTTGAGGCCTCGGCGAGCCACTGGGGTTCACCGATGCCGGTCTGCACCAGATGATACCCAAACAAGGAGGGTAGCACCCGGTCCAGGATGTCCCTCTCCTGCTGCAGCAGCTCCTGACCTAATTCGGTTTTAAACCAGGCACTCAACAATGGATGCACGGATGCACCATGCACTTGTTGAAAGGGTTTGAACAGTCTGGGTAAACTCATGGTAAGCGGGCGTGTCCAATAGTGCTCATCACAATAATCTCGATCAGGTTATCATATTCCATGCTGAATCTTCATCCTGTACCTGCGTTTACCGACAACTACATATGGTGTTTACACGATAATCAATCGGCGTATGTGGTGGACCCGGGCCAGGCCGACCCGGTGTTGGATTACCTGAATGACCGTGCCCTTACCTTACGGGGTATTTTGATTACCCATCATCACTGGGATCATGTATCCGGTATCGAGGCTTTGTTACAGGTGTTTCCCGGTATCCCCGTGTGGGGCCCTGCCCGCGAGGATATTCCGTGCTGTTCCCAACCATTGGCCGAAGGCGATCAGGTGAACCTGGATTGGGGCCTGGTGTTTCGGGTTCTTGAGGTGCCCGGGCATACCCTGGGCCACATCGCTTACTACGCTGAAACCACGCCTTTGGGGCCACTGTTGTTCTGCGGTGATACCCTGTTTTCCTCTGGCTGTGGCCGCCTCTTTGAGGGGACTCCCCAGCAAATGCATCAGTCATTACAGGCGCTCTCCGTGTTGCCTGTTGAAACGCTGGTGTGCTGCACCCACGAATATACCACCGCCAACCTGGCCTTCGCCCAGGCCGTTGAGCCGCAAAACGCCGCAATACAGGAAAGAATCGCCCAGGTGGCGGCCTTGCGTGATCAAAATTTGCCCAGCTTACCCTCCAGCATTGGCCTGGAGCAGGCAGTGAATCCCTTTTTAAGGGTGACGCAGTCAACGGTACTGGAAAGTTTGCAGCAAAAATGCGGTGAACGTCCGGCCACCGAAGTAGAGAGCTTTGCTACACTTCGCCACTGGAAAGATAATTTCTGATTAGCACCACATTGTTTGGTACCACCGTTTTAGTATCACATTGTAAAAAGGGCGCTCATAACCCTGGATTCCGCTGCGAGAGTAGTCAAAGTAGGATTGAAGTATTGAATTTGTTTACGTTGTTCCGCCCCAGACTGGTTATGACCGGTAGTCTTCTTCTAACGCTATGTGCCTGTTCCCTGAACAGCACCCGGCAACCAGAAATCGTGACTTACAGCGCTGATCCATCGCCAATGGCAGAAGATCTGCCCCTGATGAGCAGCGATCCCACCGCCGACTACAGCGGACCTGATTATTTTATACCCGGCGTGTTCGACCAGGTGCCTGACCCCGCCACCGATGGCGACCTGGCAAGTTCGCTGCCATCGGTGTGGGAGATCTATCGCAAACATACCATACTGGATCTTTCAGAGGACAATCCCAGGATCAAAGCACAACGGGACTGGTACGCCAAACACCAATCCTATATTGACCGGGTCACCCGGCGTGCCGAACCCTATCTTTACTACATTATCGAGGAATCCATAAAGCGCGGCCTGCCCAGTGAACTGGCGTTGTTGCCCGTGGTGGAGAGTGCCTACGATCCGTTCGCTTATTCCCATGGCCGGGCGGCGGGTATCTGGCAATTCATTCCCGGCACCGGACGCGCCTTTGGACTCAACCAGACCTGGTGGTATGAAGGTCGCCGCGACATAGTCGCCGCCACCAACGCGGCCATGGATTACCTGGAATCCCTGAACCGCCAGTTTGATGGTGACTGGATGCTGGCATTGGCTTCCTACAATTCCGGCGCGGGCACAGTGCGCAATGCCATTCGCCGCAATAAAAGCAAAGGCAAACCCACGGATTTCTGGTCACTGGATCTACCCAGGGAAACCCGTGCCTATGTGCCCAAATTGATTGCTATTTCGCAGCTGTTTGCTGAGCCGGAAAAGTATGGCCTGACCCTGATTGATTATCCCTATCAGCCTTTCTTTGAAGCCATCGACATCGGCGGGCAACTGGATCTGGCGATGGCGGCCGGCATGGCCGGTATTACCATGGAGGAGTTGTATCGTCTGAATCCCGCTTTTAATCGCTGGGCGACGGATCCCGCCGGGCCCCATCGACTGCTGGTACCGGTTGGAAATGCAGACGCCATGCGTGCGGAGCTGAACAAACTGCCGCCGGAAAAGCGGGTGGCCTGGGCCCGATACACAATTCAATCCGGCGATTCGATTTTGTCGATTTCAAAAAAGCACAACATCACGCCGCAACTACTAAAGCAGGTCAATCATCTTAAATCCAATACGATCCGGGCGGGTAAAACGTTATTGATTCCGCAATCTTCCGAACCGCTGGACCACTACAGCCTGAGTGCCGACCAGCGCCTGGAAGCCAAGCAAAACCGCCTGGTAGAAGGTAAACAAAAGACACTCCACAAGGTGAAACCCGGTGAAACGTTCTGGTCTATTTCCAGGCAATATAATATTCACCACCGCACCCTGGCAAAGTGGAACGGGATGGCGCCTACTGACACACTGTCCACCGGAAAAACGCTGGTGATCTGGTCTGCCAAGCCCCAACTGGCAACATCGGGCATGCAAGGGCAGCGCATGCGGAAGATTCGTTACCGGGCCCGCAGCGGCGATTCCTACGCCGGCATCGCCAACCGGTTCAATGTGTCCCTGGGGCAACTAAAACGCTGGAATGATATTGATATTAAAAAATATCTGCAGCCGGGGGATATGCTCACCCTGTATGTGGATGTGGCAAACGCTCCCTGAGCCGTCAGCCCTGATTGGCCGTGAGAGCCAGCCCCGCTTGCTGCGACAACATTGTGAAGCCGGCATATTGCTGGTCGTTTAGCGGCGTCTTCGAATTTGCACAATCGCCATAGAACACACCGATGGGGCGTCGGGAAACGATAATGGGCGCAACAAAATATTCTTGCCACCCCAGTGCCTCTTGTAACGCCTCGGTATGGAGATAGGCGCGGCCGGCCATCAGGCGGGACCCCATCCAGAACTGCTGGGACTGTCGAATGGCGTTGGAAAAGGCGTTTTCTTCCATCAAACCAATCTTCATGCGTGACTTGAACTCCAGTTCAACCTCGCCTTTGAAAAATTTGGGCACCAGTGTCTTTCTATCTTTCGAAACCAGGGACATCACCACCCGCTCCAGGCCAAGGGCATCGCACATTCCACCCATCACCAGGCTCAACATCTGGTTTACGTCCACCTTCTTATCGGCAATGAGCTTATTCAGCTGCTGCATGATGTTCATCTGCAAATGCACATCCTGGACGCCCACCTGAAGCTTGGTTTCCGTATCGTCCCGGTCCAGCACAGGTTGTGGTTCCGGTTGTCGTGTGCCGGTGAGTGCCATCTCGATAAGATCTTCCAGCCCTTCTTCGCCAGCTGCATCGGCGCCATTGGATTCCGCTGAGGCAGCCATGTTAGCTTGCGGTTGTGAGGTTTCACGCACACGGCTTTTTTCACTGCGCAGGGGCACCACCACGGAGCTGCTCTTATGTGGATCCGAGGTGGTTTCCGAGTTGGGTATCAGGTGCCGTACCTTGGATGCCCCATAATGTACCGCCAGATCCTGGGCCATATCCGCCATCTGCTTTACTTCTTCCAGGGCATCCTTGAAGCTGATATTGCGGTATTTAGCGATCTTCTTGATGACGTTTTTCACCGGTTCTGCGTTCCAGCCAAGCATTGCCACCTGACTGAGTTCATCGCCCAGCAACACAGCCTGCGCCGGCTTGCTGGGTAGCTTGGGACGGTTAAGGGCTTCCAGCAGGACATCACCCAATTCCCATTGCCTGGCAAGCTCTATTGATATCTGATCGAAACTGCAGCCAAGCACCTGAACGGCGGCATCGTTGGCGGTCACAGAAGCATCACGCAACAGCATATTCAGCTTGCGGCTAACTTCATCATCCCGCGACAGCATGGATAATTCGGCGAAATGCAGCAGTAAGGTGGAAATGAAGATTTCTTCCTGATCCGGGGTTTTTGCGGAGCGCAGCAAGCCCCTGGCCTGCATTGCCGCATGAAACGAATTGGCGATCTGCGTCATCAGATGCTCGGAGGGATTCTGCTTTAGGATGTTGTCCAGAATCTGCATGGACAGCGAGACATCGCGAATAGTGGTAAACCCAAGCATGACGATGGCCCGGGTAATGGTCTTGATGTTCCCTCCCAGCCCCTTATAGACAACGCTGTTCGAGATCTGCAAGACACGGGAGGTGAGGCTGGGGTCCTTGAGTATCTGTTCAGTCAACTGGGACACCCGTGAGTCGTCTTCAGTGGTGAGCTTGCTCAGCTTCTGCACGGTCTCTGCCAGTGCCGGCATGTGCTCTTTCCCCAGAAATTCCACCCAATCAGCAACGGAGTTTTTTTGTTCCACCAGCATCCCAACTCACTATCCATAGGCCCAACGTACTTGTAAGTCTAGTCACATTCACAGTGATGTGCTTGTTTTGTTTGAAGTTATTGTGTTATCCGGTTATAAAGGTTGAGTGTTATACACCATCTACTGCAAACCCATAATAAAACCAATAGGTTATCTGTCTTTATGGCTGTAAATTCAGTTGCTTATCCTCCTGGCATGGCCACTATGAAGCCCAGATACCGAAAGCAAATAAGGCCACTGTGGGTCATTTTTGCCAGCCTGCTGTGGGTGACCATTCCCGCCGTGGCCACCGCCGACGTTACCGTCGCCCATGCCATCAGTCTCTATGGGCAACCCAAGTACCCGCAAGGTTTTCAGCACTTTGATTACGTCAATCCCAATGCGCCCAAAGGTGGCCGGATCACACTGCCCGCGTTAGGCAGCTTTGACACACTGAACCCCTATGTACTGAAGGGAATCAGCCCCTCCTCTTTCGCCGGCCTGTATGGTATCAGCGAGCTCAGTGAACCCCTCATGGTGGGTACCAGCTATTACCTGGAGTCCGGCGACGAGCCCCAGACAGCCTATTGCCTGATATGTGAATGGGTGGAGTATCCGCCTGACCACAGTTGGATCATCTTTCAGATCAACCCCAAAGCCCGTTTCCATAACGGCACCCGGATCACCGCCAATGATGTGGCCTTCAGCTACCAGCTGCTCACGTCAGATCAGGCACACCCTGCCTTTCACAACAATCTATTAGCAGTTGAGAAGGTTGAGGTGCTCTCGCCCCAGCGGGTTCGATTCCGCTTTAAAGGGCCCTCTGAGCGTTCCAACCTGCTCCGTGTGGGTGAATTGCCCGTCATGTCGGAAGCCCACTGGAAACAACACCCATTTGGTGAATCGTCTGGAACCCCGCAGCCCCTGAGTGGTCCTTACACAGTGAAAGATTTTGTTTTGGGCAATTACATCACCCTGCAACGGGTCGATGATTTTTGGGCTAAAGAGCACCCGGTATACCAGGGTATGTTTAATTTTGACGAAGTGCGATACGACTTTTACCGGGATCGAACGGTGGCCTTCGAGGCCTTCAAATCAGGAGCGGCTGATTTTTGGATGGAGAACGTTTCCAAGAACTGGGCTACTGCCTATGACTTTCCGGATGTGAAGAACGGCACCATCCAAAAAGTTGAACTGCCCCACTCCATTCCATCGGGTACCCAGGCATTTTTCATCAACATGCGTCGGGCCAAATTCCAGGATGTGCGGGTTCGCAAGGCGCTCTCCCTCATGTTCGACTTCCAATGGACCAATAAGAATATCTTTAGTGGCGCCTACACCCGAAATCAGACCCATTTTCCCAATTCGGTGATGGCTGCGCGCGGCCTGCCCTCCCCAAGGGAGCGGGACCTGCTCGAGCCTTTCCGACAACAATTGCCGACGGAATTGTTTACTGAAGAGTTTTCCTACCCCGTGTATGATGAACCGGGCAAACTGCGTAAAAATATGAAATTAGCCATGCAGTTGCTCCGGTCAGCTGGTTGGGAGTATCAGAATCAGCGCTTGATCAACAGCCAAAACGGTCAGCATTTTCAATTTGAGATACTGATCAATAGCCCCTCATTTCAGCGGGTATTGCTGCCGTACTCCAAAAACCTGGCCAAAATTGGCATCGAAACTTCGGTCAGAATTGTCGACCGCGCACAGTATAAAGTGAGGCTCGATGATTTCGACTTCGACATGACTGTTTTCGTACTACCGCAGTCGGCCTCACCCGGTCAGGAACAACGGCTTTATTTTCACAGCAGCCAGGCGAACGTGAGAGGCTCAAAAAACCTCTCGGGTATCCAGGATCCCGTGGTGGATGCCATGATTCAGCATATCACCTCCGCCAACACTCATGCAGATCTGGTGGCGGCGGTCAGAGCCATGGATAGAGTTCTTTTATGGAACTACTACTCAATACCACACTGGCATCTGGGGTATCATCGATTGGCTTACAAGAATATTTTTTCCAAACCCCGGAACCCGGCCGATATGTCACTGGCCTTCCAGACCTGGTGGGTGCGTGATACCAAAAATTCAGTAAATCGTTAAGGAAAGCGCATTGATGCTTGAACTCAAAAAACTTGTCACAATGGCCGTTATGGCAGCCTTATCGACGGTGTCGCTCGCCAACGACATCATCTCAAGTCATGGCATTGCCATGCACGGTGACATGAAGTATGCCAAAGATTTTAGCCATTTCGAGTATACCAATCCCGAGGCTCCGAAAGGCGGCACGGCCACGCTGGCTGTGGCCGGCACTTTCGATTCCTTTAATCCGGACATCGTCAAGGGGGATGCCAGCGCTTATGTGGCATTAACCTACGATACCCTTATGGTGCAGGCGCGGGATGAGCCGTTCACCGTCTACGGGCTGGTGGCCGAATCGGTTGAATATCCGGAAGATCGATCCTGGATTATATTCCACATCAATCCGGCTGCCCGCTTCCATGACGGCCATCCCATTACGGCCGAAGACGTGGTGTTCACCTTTAATACCCTGGTGGAAAAAGGCTCACCCTTTTATAGTGCCTATTATGCAGACGTGGTAAAAGTGGAAGCGCTGGATACCCAACGTGTGAAGTTCACCGCCCGTGACGGCAAAAATCGTGAGCTACCCCTGGTGCTGGGGCAATTGAAAGTTCTGCCCAAACACTTTTGGGAGAACCGGGACTTTGGCGAAGCCAATCTTGACCTACCATTGGGTAGTGGCCCTTACCGTATAAAATCGTTCGAAACCGGCAAGACAATCGTACTGCAGCGTGTTGCCGATTACTGGGCAAAAGATCTCCCGGTACAGAAAGGTATGTATAACTTCGATACTCTTCATGTGGATTACTACCGTGATCAAACCGTTATGCTTGAGGCGTTCAAAAGCGGTCGCTATGACTACCGCGAAGAAAATCAGTCAAAACGCTGGGCCACTGAATACGATGGTGACAAGTTCCAGAGCGGCGAGATTATCAAAAAGGAAATAGTGCACCAGAACCCAACCGGAATGCAGGCGTTTGTCATGAATACTCGCCGTGATCTGTTCAAAGATCCACGAGTACGAAAAGCATTGGACTTGGCCTTCGATTTTGAGTGGACCAACAAACAACTTTTTTACGGGGCCTACAATCGCACAGAAAGTTATTTTTCCAATTCTGAGCTGGCTGCCACCGGCCTTCCATCGGAGGCGGAGCTGGCCTTGCTCGCCCCCTACCGCGAAGACATCCCTGAAGCGGTATTCACAAAAGTCTATTCTTCACCCACAACCGATGGCAGCGGCAATAATCGCAAGAATATTCGCGCTGCCATCAAGTTGTTAAAAGACGCCGGCTGGACCTTTCGCGGAACAGATCTGGTGCATGCCGAAAGCGGTCAGCCGTTTCGATTTGAGATACTGCTCTACAGTAAAGATTTCGAACGCATTGTGTTGCCCTACGTCAAAAACCTTAAAAAACTGGGTATTGAAGCCAGCGCGCGACTCGTGGATTCAACCAACTATATTCGCATCGTTCGTGACTTCGAATTTGACATGATCATCGGCAGTTTTGGGCAGTCCAACTCACCTGGCAATGAGCAGCGGGACTACTGGTTTTCCAAATTTGCCGATCATAAAGGAAGCCGTAATCTGATCGGAGTTAAAGATCCCGTGGTTGACGTTTTAATAGAAGAGATCATCAGCGCGCAAACACGGGACGATCTGGTGGCAGCCTGTCGAGCCCTGGATCGGGTCCTACTCTGGAGTCATTACGTGGTACCGCAGTGGCATATCAACAAACACCGCCTGGCCTATTGGAATAAGTTTGAGCAACCCGCAATTGCTCCCATCTACGGGGATGTGGGATTCTACACCTGGTGGGCCAAGCAACCAAAAGCGAGTGATCAGTAGTCCTTATGCTGGCGTATATAATTCGCAGATTGCTGCTGATTGTGCCCACCCTGTTGGGAATTCTAACCTTGAACTTCGTTATCATTCAGGCGGCACCCGGCGGTCCGGTTGAACAAATGATTGCACAACTGGAGGGCATTGAGGGCGGGGCTGCCTCCCGTATCGGCGGTGGAGCCCAAAGCGAAGTTCGTACCAATACCGGCAGCAATTCCAACTACCGGGGCTCCCAGGGCCTTGATCCGGAATTAATCGAAAAAATTGAAAAGATGTATGGGTTTGATAAGCCGGCCTGGGAGCGCTTTCTTATCATGGTGAAAAATTACTTTACCCTGGATTTCGGTGACAGTTTTTTTCGCGACAAAAGTGTCATAGAACTGATCAAGGAAAAAATGCCGGTGTCCATTTCCCTGGGATTCTGGTCTACCTTGATCGTGTACCTCATATCGATCCCGCTGGGCATCCGTAAAGCGATAAAACACGGGGAGAGTTTCGATATCTGGACCAGTTCCGTGGTTATCATAGGTAACGCAATCCCCTCTTTTCTGTTCGCTATTTTTCTAATCGTGGTCTTTGCCGGCGGCAGTTATTTTAACGTCTTTCCGCTGCGGGGTTTAACGTCACCCAATTTTGAAGAACTGACGTTGGCCGGAAAAATCCTGGATTATTTCTGGCACCTTGCCTTGCCCATTACCGCATTGGTCATAGGCAGTTTTGCAACACTGACAATGCTGACCAAAAACTCTTTCCTGGATGAAATAGGCAAACAGTATGTGGTCACTGCGAGAGCCAAAGGTTTGACGGAAACACAAGTGCTGTATGGTCACGTTTTTCGTAACGCCATGTTGATCATTATTGCCGGTATACCTGCAGCACTGGTATCCATTTTTTTCACTGGCGCATTTCTCATTGAAGTCATATTCTCACTGGATGGGTTGGGTTTACTCGGTTTTGAATCCATCCTTTCCCGTGACTACCCTGTGATTTTTGGCACGCTTTTCATCTTTACACTGATCTCATTGATCGTGGGGCTAATCAGTGATGTGACCTACACGCTGGTTGATCCCAGAATTGATTTTGAATCCAGGGGATAGCTGCATTGTTTAATTTAACCCCTATAAACCAGCGACGTTTCCAACGGTTCAAATCCAACAAGCGAGGATGGCTATCGCTTTGGCTCTTTCTGTTGTTGTTTTTTGTCACGCTGTTTGCAGAGCTGATTGCCAATGACAAACCCTTGCTGATCAATTACAAAGGACAGTATTACTTTCCTATCGTTAAAACCTATTCAGAGTTGGAATTTGGCGGCGATCTGCCTACCGAAGCCGATTATCGTGACGAGTTTGTGGTGGATCTGATCACCGAACACGGCTGGATGGTTTACCCACCTGTTCGCTTTAGCTATGACACCATAAATTATGATTTATCGACTCCGGCACCCTCTCCTCCGGATCGTGCAAACCTGCTGGGCACAGATGATCAAGGCAGGGATGTATTGGCTCGGTTGATTTATGGCTTCAGAATTTCCGTGTTATTCGGTTTGGCACTGACTATTTTCAGCTCTGTCGCTGGAATAGCGGTAGGCGCAGTACAGGGATACTACGGCGGTAAAACCGACCTCTTCGGCCAGCGCTTTATTGAGATCTGGTCCTCCCTGCCCACGCTGTTTCTACTCATTATCCTATCCAGCATCGTTAAACCCAACTTCTGGTGGTTACTGGGCATCATGTTGTTGTTCAGTTGGATGTCGTTGGTTCCGGTTGTGAGGGCGGAGTTCCTGCGCGGCCGCAACCTGGAATACGTAAAGGCGGCTAAAGCATTGGGGTTGAACGATATCGGCATCATGTACAAGCACATTCTGCCGAATGCCATGGTTGCAACCATCACCTTTATGCCTTTTATTTTAACCGGCTCCATTACCACATTGACTGCACTGGATTTTCTCGGGTTCGGATTACCTCCTGGTTCCCCTTCACTGGGCGAACTGGTGTCGCAGGGGAAATCCAATTTACAGGCACCCTGGTTGGGAATCAGCGCATTCTTTGTGCTGAGTATCATGCTCACCCTGCTGGTTTTTATCGGTGAAGCGTTTCGAGACGCATTTGACCCCCGTGCACATTAACAGGATTGGAAAATGACAAGCGACACCATACTCAGTGTACAGTCGTTATCAGTAGCCTTTCGGCAGGGTGAACAATCAAATCTTGCTGTCGATAACGTAAGCTTCGACCTTAAAAAGGGTGAAACCTTTGCCCTGGTTGGTGAAAGCGGTTCCGGTAAATCAGTTACCGCCATGGCCATTACCAAATTGCTGCCAGAATCCATCACCGAATACAGCTCGGGGAGCGTTATATTTGAAAATGAGAATCTGCTGGACAAAAGCGAATCTCAATTAAGGCAGATTCGAGGCAACCGGATCGGCATGATTTTTCAGGAGCCTTTGACAGCATTAAATCCTCTACACACCGTACAGAAACAGATCGGAGAGATTCTACGAATTCACCGGGGGCTCAACGGCAAGCCGGCAACAACAAGAATCATTGAGCTACTGGGTTTGGTGGGCATACCAGACCCCGCAAGTCGATTGGGTGCCTACCCGCACCAACTGTCCGGTGGTCAACGTCAACGTGTGATGATCGCCATGGCATTGGCGAACGAACCGGATATTCTGATCGCCGACGAACCTACCACCGCCCTGGATGTCACCATTCAGAAGCAGGTGCTTTTGCTGTTGCAGGAATTGCAACAGAAGCTGGGTATGACGGTACTGCTGATTACCCACGACCTGGGTGTAGTACGGCGCTATGCACACCGTGTGGGTGTAATGACCCGGGGTAAACTGGTAGAAGTGGCCGACTCAGAAGTTCTTTTTACAAATCCACAGCATGCTTACACTAGGGCATTACTTGATGCCGAACCCAAAGGGTTACCGGTGAACGCCCGGCAGGACGTTACCGCGATCATGAAAGTGGATTCGCTGAGGGTATGGTTTCCGGTAAAAAAAGGCGTGTTCAAACACACGGTGGGTTACATCAAAGCTGTGGACGATATCAGTTTTACCATCAAAAGAGGGCATACCCTTGGCATCGTCGGGGAAAGTGGCTCAGGTAAAACAACGCTGGTGCAGGCGCTTCTAAAACTCACTGGCAGCAGCGGTTCAATTCTGTTTAACGATCAGGATCTGCAACCTTTGAATTCCACTGAGGTTCGCCCTTTGCGCAAAAAGATGCAAATTGTGTTTCAGGATCCTTTCAGCAGCCTATCTCCGCGGATGAGCATAGAGGAAATCGTCGCGGAAGGTTTGGTCATTCACGATATCGGCACCGCTGCGGAACGGGCCGACAGAGTCAAGCAGGCGCTTGCCGAAGTGGGCCTGGACCCAGAGATGCGCCACCGTTTTCCCCATGAGTTTTCAGGTGGTCAACGGCAGCGAATAGCGGTGGCGCGAGCCCTTATTCTTGACCCTGAGCTCATTGTGCTGGATGAGCCCACTTCCGCCCTTGATCGATCAATTCAGGCGCAACTCATGGATCTATTACGCTCCTTGCAGGACAAGCATGGGTTTTCCTATATTTTCATCAGCCACGATTTAAAGGTCGTTAAGACCATAGCCCACGATGTTTTGGTGCTAAAAGAGGGCAAGGCTCTTGAGTATGGACCCGCGAAATCTGTATTTGAGGCGCCGCAACACCCATATACAGTGGAACTGCTGGAGTCGGCGTTTGCCATATAGAAAAGCCGGCGTAGTGCCGGCTTTTCTATTCAGTCATATCTGAGGTCACTAGCGCATTTCTATCTCTGCGCTGTCTTTTAACGAAGCAACGTAATTATTGAAATCCTGATTTCCAAACTGCTGTGAAGCGGATGATTTCGCCTGCATAATTTCAGTTTCGCTTAGATCAAACTCACCTTCAATTACTTTATTCAGCACTACAATTTCCTGGTCCCCACTGGGAAGCGAAACCTTCTTCGCGCTGATGGTTGATTCCGTTGGCTTTGGCATCTCATAGGCTGTGGAAATTACGGAACGCGACACATCTCCACTCTGCCGTGTAATCTCGACGTTTTCCTTCCACTCCAGATCAAACTCCTCTGCAATTGCAGCAAGCTCTGAGCCGGCCTTCAGCTTCTCAACTATCTGTTCGGCTTTGTCCTGAGCGAGCTGACGCATTTTCTGTTGCAGCAACGCGGAACTGACCTGGGCACGCACCTCTTCCAGAGATTGGTCACGGGCCGGCTGATGCTCAGCCAGACGTAGTACTGCCACTTTATTGTCCGGCAGCTCAACAACTTCACTGTTGTGACCTTCGTTCAACACCGTATCCGAGAAAGCTGCTGCGATAAAGTCACTGTCAGCCGCCACCCCGGATCCACCACGGGCAGTGAAAAAGTCTGTGGTCTCAACAGGCGATTCGTAGTCTTCTGAAATAATCTGCAGATCACCTGATTCATAGGCTTTTCGGCTAATATCATCGATTGCCACATCAAGCTTCTCCCGCGCCAGGTCCTGCTTTAACTCTGCTACCAGTTCCGCTTTCTTTTCATCGAAAGGCACTGCCTCGGGTTTTTCTATTCCGGTTAACTTGATGAGGTGGTAACCGAACTCAGTCTTCACGATATCTGACGTATCACCTTCTGACTGGAGTGCAAACAGAGCATCTTCGAAGGCACCGTCGTAAAGGCCCCGACCGGCAAAATCCAAATCACCGCCTGCAGGGGCTGTTGCGATATCATCAGAGTATTCGTTTGCCAGTGCCTCGAATGACTCCCCGGCCTGCAATTTTTCCTGCACTTCGGTTATGCGTTCCAGCGCTTCCTGCTCTGAGCGATCATCATTAATCTCCACCAGAACATGAGATGCCCTGCGCCGTTCCTGGGCATCCAGTGACTTCACATATTCATCATAGGCAGACACAATGTCTGCCTCTTCCACCTTAATATCAGCAGCAAAGTCATCCAGACCTATAGTCACGTAATGAACCATAACCTTTTCTTCCGTGCGATATTGCCGTTGATTGGCCTGATAATAGTCTTCGATTTCCTCTTCTGTTAACTCAATACTGTCTTTCAACGGGGCCGCTTTTAACGTGGAGAAACTGACAACCCGTTTCTGGTCATTGAGCTTAACCACATGTTCCAATTCAGGCTTGGTAATGAAAGCGGTTTTGCCGATCCCAGACTGCAATTGCTCCAATACCATGCTTTCCTGCACAGCATCAAAGAGCCGTGCCTTGCTGAAGTTGGCCTGCACCAGCAGAGTTTCCAATTTGTCGTTGGAGAATTCACCCGACTCATCCTGGAACTGGGGCAATGAGCGCACGTAGGATTTCACCAGATTGCTGGATACCGCCAGGCCTTCCTTCTCTGACGCCTGACGAATGAGTTCTTTCTGAATCAGGCCTTCCACGACGCGCGGACGCAACATGTCATCGGTCAGGAAAGAGTCATCAATGTTGCCGCCCATCTGTTGTTTCAGGTTACGACGTTGATTCTCAATGCCCCGATTCACTTCGATTTTGGATATTTCCACCCCATTGACTGTAAACGCCACATCCTGGCTGCCGCTGGAATTGAAAATGCCTTCTATTCCGAAGAATGCGAATGGCAGGATGAAGATGACAAGCAAAAGCTTACCCAACCATCCTTTCAGCAAATTACGAAACTGCTGCATGATCTTTTAGCTCCAAAAGGGGTTCCCTGAAAATAAAAAGAGAAGCGTATCATAGATGCGCTTCTCTTCAATCTTAACTTCAGGCAACAACCACAGAAAAAGGACTACTTTGATAATGGCGGAGCGGACGGGACTCGAACCCGCGACCCCCGGCGTGACAGGCCGGTATTCTAACCAACTGAACTACCGCTCCATTGACCTGTAAACAATTAAATAATTTAGCGTAAAAATTAGCCAAACTGAAATGCTCTGGGTGACCTTGCCTGGTCCATTTAATCGTTGTTATTGTGATTCTTCCTGACTACTTTTCCAACAGCCGGACACGCTCATCAGCCGTTGACAGCATCCTTGAGCGCTTTACCTGGTTTGAAAGTAGGAATTTTTGCCGCTGGAATTTCAATCGGCTGACCAGTCTGAGGATTACGTCCACTGCGTGCAGCTCGGTCTTTAACGGCAAAGGTGCCGAAACCAACAAGAACTACCTGATCATTTTGCTGCAGCGCACCGGTTACGGTATCAATTACAGCGTCCAGTGCACGACCAGCTTGAGCTTTAGGAATATCGGCAGAAGCGGCAATAGCGTCGATCAATTCAGATTTGTTCACAAGACTCCCCTTTTAAAAGAATAATGTCTGCGGATTTGACCAAGAATCTTGGCTCTATTTTGGTGAAAACGTTCGGCCTTAGGACCGTCTGAGGCCCCGTCTCTTGTGGCGGAGCAACTTTATACCAACTGCTAAAAAGGGCTGTCAAGCGCGCCTCTCTCGCTGCAGAGAAATAATTTTTTTCAAGTCATTTTTCCGGCATTCTTATCTTATTTTTTTGGGAAAGATAGTGAGTTAATAACCACGTCAAGGGATGAAGTGTTCAGGCTGGAAAAAAATCCAGCCTGAACAAACGCGGCTTAGTGAGTACTCAGCCGATCGTTATCGTCTTCTTCTGTGTCTTCCCGGGTCGCAAGTTCAACCGGTTCGGGCAGCGCTTCCGGCATATTTACCAACGCCAGCTCAAGCACTTCGTCAATCCATTTAACACAATGAATATCGAGATCCTCTTTAATATTATCTGGAATTTCTTTGAGATCCCGCTCATTTTCTTTCGGAATAATGATGGTGGTTATGCCACCCCGGTGGGCCGCCAACAGCTTTTCCTTTAAGCCGCCGATGGGCAGAACCTGGCCCCGTAATGTAATTTCACCGGTCATTGCCACATTGGATCGCACGGGAATATTAGTAAGCACTGACACCAAAGCAGTACACATTCCAATTCCGGCGCTGGGGCCATCTTTGGGTGTCGCCCCTTCGGGAACGTGAATGTGGATGTCATTCTTGTCATGGAACTCCGGCGATATGCCCAGAAGATGCGAGCGGCTGCGCACCACTGTAAGCGCTGCCTGGATGGATTCCTGCATCACATCACCCAGGGATCCGGTACGAATCTGGCGCCCTTTGCCGGGCACCGAGGCCGCTTCTATGGTCAGCAGCTCTCCACCCACCGATGTCCAGGCCAAGCCGGTAACCTGACCGATACGGTCTTCGTCTTCTTTCTTTCCGTAATTGAACTTACGCACACCGCTGTATTCTTCCAGCTGTTCCGGAGAAATGGTAATGGGTTCCAAAGTGGCACTCAAAACGTTCTCTTTCACGTGCTTGCGACAGACTTTTGCGATTTCCCTTTCCAGCCCACGAACACCGGACTCACGGGTGTAATATCGAATGAGGTGACGAATGGAATCATCGCTCATATCAAGCTCTTCTTCTTTCAACCCATTCATCTTGCGCTGTTTCGGCACAAGGTATTTTTGCGCAATGTTCAGCTTTTCATCTTCGGTGTATCCCGGAATGCGGATTACTTCCATACGATCCAGCAAAGGTGCCGGGATGTTCATTGAATTTGATGTACAGATAAACAATACGTCGGAAAGATCGTAATCCACCTCAAGGTAGTGATCGTTAAATGTATTGTTTTGCTCCGGGTCCAGCACTTCAAGCAGTGCCGAAGCGGGATCGCCGCGCATATCCACACCCATTTTGTCGATCTCATCGAGCAGGAACAGTGGATTTTTAACACCCACTTTAGAGATCTTCTGCACCAGCTTGCCGGGCATGGAACCGATATAAGTACGGCGGTGGCCCCGAATTTCAGCTTCGTCACGAACACCACCCAACGCCATGCGCACAAATTTCCGGTTGGTGGCTTTGGCGATGGACTGGCCCAGAGAGGTCTTACCCACACCGGGAGGACCAACCAGGCATAATACAGGGCCGCGGATTTTATTGACCCGCGCTTGCACCGCAAGATACTCAAGAATCCGTTCTTTGACTTCATCCAGACCATAATGATCCTGATCCAGGATCTCTTTGGCTTTCTTCAGATCGTGACGAACCTTGCTCTTTTTCTTCCAGGGCAAGTTCACCATCCAATCCAGATAGCTGCGCACCACCGTCGCTTCCGCCGACATGGGTGACATCATCTTCAGTTTATTCAGTTCAGCCTTGGTTTTTTCTTTGGCTTCCTTGGTCATACCCGAGGATTCAATTTTCTTTTCAAATTCCTCAAGCTCATTACCACCCTCTTCCAGATCACCAAGCTCTTTCTGGATTGCTTTCATCTGTTCGTTCAGGTAGTACTCACGCTGGCTCTTTTCCATCTGCTTTTTAACACGGCCGCGAATTCTTTTTTCGACCTGCAGTAGATCAATCTCACCTTCCATCAGCGCCATCAGATGATCAATTCGCTCACGGATGTCGAATATTTCGAGAATACGTTGCTTGTCTTGAATCTTCAGCGCCAAATGGGCGGCGATGGTATCGGATAAGCGGCCAGGCTCTTCAATATTACTGACCGACGTGAGAATCTCAGAGGCAACTTTCTTGCTCAGTTTTACGTACTGCTCAAACTGAGAAAGAAGCGAACGGGCCAGCACTTCACCTTCCCGCTCATCAACACTGGATAATGGTGTTTCCCGTACTTCAGCCTTGAGATAGCCATTATCAAGAATGACGTTTTTAGTGAACGCACGGTTAGCGCCTTCAACCAGCACCTTGACAGTGCCATCAGGTAATTTCAGTAACTGGAGAATGGTGGCGATGGTTCCCACCTGATACAGGTCACTGGGCGCCGGATCATCGTCCGAAGCATTCACCTGTGCCACAAGCACAATTTGCTTGTCCGTCTCCATGGCCTCTTCCAGCGCCTTAATCGATTTTTCACGGCCCACAAACAAAGGGATAACCATGTGCGGATAGACCACTACGTCCCGAAGCGCCAGGAGGGGAAATTGCTTAGATTCGCTGGGAAATGCCATTGACGGTACCTGCTGCAGAATAGGGTTTGATCATGCTTGATTCAATTATCGTGCCGACCACAGTTCGTATTCAAATACAATGGGGGCATCAGATCTGTTTATCAAGGGCTTATCGTCTTGTGCTGAATAAAAAGGGGCCTTACGGCCCCTTTTTAACTCGATCAGTTGCGTTTTAATCGTCAGGGACGGCTCTGGCCTGATCGTTATTCTCATAGATCATGAGCGGCTCAGATTCGCCCTTGATAACAGCACCGTCAATGACGACTTTCACCAGGTTTTTCATGGACGGTACATCGTACATGGTGTCCAGCAATACCGACTCGAGAATGGAGCGCAAGCCCCGGGCACCGGTTTTACGCTCCATGGCTTTCTTGGCAACCGCCACCAGCGCATCTTCACGAAAATCGAGGTCAACATCATCCAACTCAAACAATTTACTGTATTGTTTGGTCAGTGAGTTCTTGGGCTCAGTCAGAATCTGTACCAGGGCTTCCTCATCCAGCTCTTCCAGGGTGGCAATCACCGGTAGACGGCCAACAAACTCTGGAATCAAGCCATACCTCACCAGATCCTCAGGCTCAACTACTTTCAGCATCTCGCCCACAGTACGTTTATCATCCTTACTTTTCACGGTGGCCGAGAAACCAATTCCGCTCTTTTCCGACCGATCACTGATTACTTTATCCAATCCGGCGAAGGCGCCGCCACAGATAAACAGAATATTGGACGTGTCCACCTGCAGGAACTCCTGCTGCGGATGCTTGCGACCACCCTGCGGCGGTACCGAGGCTACTGTCCCTTCGATCAACTTCAACAGTGCCTGCTGCACGCCCTCGCCAGAAACATCGCGGGTAATGGAGGGGTTGTCGGACTTACGGGAAATCTTATCGATTTCATCGATGTAGACAATGCCCATTTGTGCTTTTTCCACATCGTAGTCACATTTCTGCAGCAGCTTCTGAATAATGTTTTCCACATCCTCGCCCACATAACCGGCTTCGGTTAATGTGGTCGCGTCAGCAATCGTGAATGGGACATTAAGCAAGCGGGCAAGGGTTTCGGCCAGCAACGTTTTCCCGCTGCCGGTGGGGCCGATCAGCAGGATGTTACTCTTACCCAACTCTACTTCGGCATTGTTTCCCTTCGCAGATTTCGCAGATCCTGACCGCAGGCGCTTGTAGTGGTTATAAACAGCAACTGATAGTACCTTTTTCGCCCGTGACTGACCAATAACATAATCATCCAGGATGTTTTTGATTTCGGACGGCGTTGGCAACTTGTCAGATGTGCTGTCGCTGCTTTCTTCCTGCACTTCTTCCCGAATGATGTCGTTGCATAGATCAACGCATTCGTCGCAGATAAATACAGAGGGTCCGGCTATCAGCTTGCGCACTTCGTGTTGGCTTTTGCCACAAAAAGAGCAATACAGGAGCTTTCCGCTGTCCTCGCCTTTGCCGTCTCTTTCGTCAGTCATTTACTTACCTCATCGGACCTGCATCTTTCACATATAGAAAGATGCAGCGAAAACCCGGTTTTTGCAAGTCCGGGATTCCCGCCTTTTTCACATTTAGTCTAAATAGCAACGATAACTCATTGATTTATAAGCTATCGCTTCTCAAGCACCTGATCAACCAAACCATATTCTTTTGCATCATAAGCGCTCATGAAGTTATCCCGGTCTGTGTCCAGTTCAATCTTCTCAATGGGCTGCCCGGTATGGCTGGCCAGAATTTCGTTAAGGCGCTTTTTCATCTGTATGATTTCTCTGGCGTGGATCTCAATATCAGAGGCCTGCCCCTGAAAACCGCCCAGAGGCTGGTGAATCATAACGCGGGAATTGGGCAGGCAGTAACGCTTGCCATTGGCGCCTGCCGTGAGCAGCAGCGAGCCCATTGAACAAGCCTGACCCACACACATGGTGGATACATCGGGTTTGATGAACTGCATGGTGTCGTATATCGCCATGCCGGCAGTCACCGAACCACCCGGTGAGTTAATGTAGAAGTGGATGTCCTTGTCGGGGTTTTCCGATTCCAGAAACAGAAGTTGGGCCACGATCAGATTGGCCATATGGTCTTCCACCTGGCCCACCATGAATATCACGCGCTCTTTCAGCAGGCGGGAGTAGATGTCGAAGGAACGCTCCCCCCGGGCAGTCTGCTCGATAACCATGGGCACAAGGCCGGTATTCAAAATGGGGTTACGGTCTATCAACTCTTCATAGCGGTGAGACATGTGATGATCCTTACAATTCAAACATTGTTGATGGTCTTGTAATAAAAGCCCCGCATCTTCATGTAGATGCGGCCTTTATAAAGCATTTCAATACCTTGGCTCGCTTTTATTTACTATAGCGCCAATATCAAAAGGATCACATGCTTTGGACAAAAAAAAACGCGGCCGAAGGCCGCGTTTTATGTTTCGATTAAAAATTACTCAGCTTCATTCTGAGGTTGTTTAACCGCTTCTTCATAACTCATTTCCTGCTCGGCCACCGTGGCCTGCTCCAGAATCAGGTCAACCACCTGATCTTCCAGCACCATGGCTTCAACCTGTTGCAGCATTTGCTGATTCTCATAGTACCAGGAGACCACCTGCTCCGGGTTCTCATAGGGCTGGGCCATTTCCTCGATGGTGCTGCGCACACGCTCGGCATCGGCTTTCACCTCTTTTTCTTTGATCAGCTCACCCAACACCAGCGCCAGCTTAACGGCTC
>MDTC01089275.1_pt1 | contig 55857 bp, 35 predicted proteins | sample 811181 | NCBI WGS metagenome assembly MDTC01 (sample SAMN05326644, study PRJNA326480) | marine metagenome | isolation source: seawater | place: Pacific Ocean: North | collected 2011 | reverse complement strand
TAGCGCGATTGCTCAGTCTGAGTTGCCAACACCCACTGGTCTGGGTAGAGCTTTTGCCCCTGGAGCGATAGCTCCTCCCGCTTCTGATCGTATCCCACCTTCCCATGAAACGTCTCATCCCTCTTTTCTGCCTCCTCCCCTGCCTCGCACCCCTGGCCCCGGCAAAGGCTCCCAATGTCATTCTCGTCATCACTGACGACCAGGGTTACGGCCCGGTGGGACGGCACGGCCACCCCTGGATCAAGACCCCCAACCTCGACGCACTCTACGACAAGAGCGCGCGCTTCACCCGCTTCCTGGTCAGTCCCACCTGCGCACCCACCCGTTCCGCCATCATGACCGGCCGTCATCCGCTCAAGAATGGCGTGACCCACACCATCCTGGAACGTGAGCGCATGACCCTCAAGGCCACCATTCTCCCCCAGGTCCTCAAGACCGTGGGCTACACCTCCGGTATCTTCGGCAAGTGGCACCTCGGGGACGAGGATCCCTACCAACCGCACAAGCGGGGATTTGATGAGGCCTTCATTCACGGGGCCGGGGGTATTGGCCAGGCCTACAAGTGCTCGTGCGCGGACGCCCCGGGCAACAAGTACTTCGATCCCGTCATCCGCCACAACGGATCGTTCGTGAAAACCAAGGGCTACTGCACCAACATTTTCTTCAATGCCGCCCTGGGATGGATCAAGTCCGTCAAGGACAAGGACGCGCCCTTCTTCGCCTACATCACCACCAACGCGCCACACGGCCCCTTCATCGCCCCGCCCTCCAACACCAAGCGCTTCACCGACATCGGATTCGGAAAAACGCAGGCCGGCTTCTACGGCATGATCGAGAATATCGACGAAAACATGGGGCATCTTCTCGCCAGGATGGAGGAGTGGAAACTCTTCGAAAACACGATCCTCATCTTCATGTCCGACAACGGAATGACCGGTGGAGGCGGTGGACGTCCCGGCAAACCCGTCGCCAAGGGCCATCCCTTCTTCAACGCCGGCCAGAAGGGACTCAAGGGCTCGGTTGATGAAGGAGGCGTGCGGGTTCCGTTCTTCGTGCGCTGGGATGGAAAATACGCCACCCGGGACATCAACGAACTTTCCGCCCATATCGACATCCTCCCCACCCTCGCCGCGGTCGCAGGGGCCAAGCTGCCTGAAAACCAGGTTGGGGGTCGCAGTCTCCTGCCCCTGCTTCTCGGCCAGAAGATCAGGACCGGGGACCGTTACCTTTTCTCCCAGAAGGCCCGCTGGCCCACCGGATCCGAGCCCGACAGGCATCAGTGGAGCAGCTTTGCGGTACGCAACTCCCGCTATCGCCTGGTGGGCAAACAACTCTTCGACATGGTCACTGACCCCGGCCAGAAGACCGACGTGGCCGATCGGCATCCCGAAGTCGTGAAAGAGATGCGCGCCGCCTACGACAGGTTCTGGCAGGAGGCCCGCCCCCTCATGGTCAACGAGGAGGCCCCCATGTCCAAGACCCGCCCCTTCCACGTCTGGTACAACCAACAGATGGAACAGGGTGGCATCCCGAACTGGGTTCCCCCAGAACTGTAGGAAGTTTGCCGCACACGCAGGGCCTTACCCGCCCCGGGATTCCATCGGTTGCCGGACCCGTTGACGGCAGGAGCCACCACCGACCCTGACCCGCCTGCGGTATTCTCCCCTTTCTCCCCGCTCCAAAAGGCCTCATTCCCACCCACACAAGGGGTTGAAGCCCGGGAGGGATTCGCTAGGGTAACGATTCCCCTAGTTCAGCCCCCTCGGCACATGAGACTTCTGCAAACCCACCGCGCGTGCGCGCTCCTCCTCTCCTCGCTCCCTCTCAGCGGCGCTCCGGTCATCAGTGAATTCATGGCCGACAACAACTCGGCGCTCTACGACGAAGATGGTGACTCCAGTGACTGGATCGAACTGTACAATCCCGATCCCAATGCCGTCGACCTCGGCGGCTACTTCCTCACCAACGATCCCGCCGAGCGCATGGGGTGGGAGATCCCGGCCCCGACCATCCTCCCCGCCGGGGGCTCCGTCATCGTCTTTGCCTCCAACAAGGATCGCAAGGTGGGGGAGCTTCACGCCAACTTCCGCCTCAGCAAGGCCGCCGGCGGTCACCTTGCCCTCGTCGACCCGGATGGACAGACGATCGTCCAGGAATACGCCGGCTATCCCGAGCAGTTTGAAGACTTCTCCTACGGGCTGGCTCAGACCGGCGCCACTTCCATGGAGATCCTCGTCCCGGAAAACAGCGCCTGCACCATACTGGTGCCCACCAGTGACATCGGGACCACCTGGCGCGGACCCGGCTTCGACGACACCACCTGGGCGGATGCCACCACCGGTATCGGCTACGAGCGCAGCGGGGGCTATGAGAACCTCTTCGGAGCCGACGGGGATGTTGAATCGCAGACCTACGGCACGAATTCCACGGTCTACATCCGCATTCCCTTCTCGCTGGCTGAACGCGAAGGCCTGACCAGTCTCAACCTGCGCATGAAGTATGATGACGGATTCATCGCCTTCCTCAACGGGACCGAAGTGGCCTCGGGCAATCCTCCCACCGGGGCACCCGCCTGGAACTCGGACGCCAGTTCGGACCACTCGGACAGCCTGGCCGTCGCCTTCGAGGACACCGACATCACCCAGCACACCGCTCTCCTCCAGAACAACAATGTCCTCGCCATCCACCTCCTGAACGGCGACACCACCAGCTCCGATCTCCTCTGTCTGCCACGTCTGGAGGCTGAGTTCGTGAGCGATCCGGGCCTCGGAGAGGCCGGATACTTCCAGCAATCCTCCCCCGGCGGATCCAACGGAACCGACCAGGGACTGCCCTCCGGGCCCGTCACCTTCAGCGTTCATGGCCGCGGCTTCGTGGGATCCCTTTCCGTCGCGCTCACCACCGGATCGCCCTCGGCCCAGATCCGCTACACTACCAATGGCGACATCCCCACCACCACCTCCTCCCTCTACACCTCGCCCATCAGCATCACCTCCTCCACCCTCCTGCGGACCCGCTCCTTCGAGACCGGTCTCGCACCTGGCACGGTCGACGAGATGGGCTACCTCAGACTCAACAATGATGCCCAGAGCTTCAGCTCGGACATCCCGGTGGTGGTGATGGAGCGCTTCTCAGGTGGTCCCAGCGCCTCCAACGGCAAGTCCTTCACCTTCTTCGCCTTTTTCGAACCCGACCAGCGCACCCGGCGCACGACCCTCGACGGCCCCTACACCCTGGGCACCCGGGGTGGCTGGAAAACCCGCGGCTCCTCCTCCACCGGATTTCCGAAAAAGGCCTACAGCATCGAGGCCTGGAACGAACTCAACCGCAACAGGAACATCTCGCCCTACGGCCTGCCCCCAGAGTCTGACTGGATCCTCAATGCCCGCTCCCGCTACGACCGGTCCCTCATGCGCAATGCCTTCATTTATGAGTTGAGCAACCAGATCGGACGCTACGCCGTGCGCACCCGCTACGTCGAACTCTTCAAAAACGACAACGGTGGGAACCTCTCCTACGGCAACGACTACGACGGCGTCTACACTTTCATGGAAAAGATCTCGCGGGACAAGGAGCGGGTCCCCGCGGAACGGCTCCCTGCCAGCGTCACCAGCGAGCCGGGCATCGGGGGCGGTTACATGCTCAAGATCGATCGGCTTGACCCGGGCGACTCGGGAATAAGCGCGGGAGGACGTTCCCTGGGCTGGGTCTACCCAAAGGAAGATGATGCCACCGGCGCACAGGGCAACTGGATCCGCAACTACATCAACTCCATGAACGAGGCGCTCAACGCGCCCGACTACGCCGATCCGATCAATGGTTACGCAAGGCACATCGATGTCGATTCCTGGATTGATCACCACCTCCTCAATGTTCTCACCCTGAACGCCGATGCCCTGCGCCTGAGCACCTACTTCTTCAAGACCCGCGGGGGCAAGATCGAGTTCGGACCCATCTGGGACTTTGACCGCTCGATGGAATCAACCGACAGCCGGGACGATAATCCCTCCACCTGGTCCGGCGGCACCAATTACTTCACCTACCCGTGGTGGAACCGCCTCTTCACCGATGAAAACTTCTGGCAGAAATACATCGATCGCTACTTCGAACTGAGAGACGGGCCCTTCGCCACCGGCAATGTGCATTCCATCATCGACAGCATGGCCGCTACTCTCAATGAATCCCAGGTCCGCAACTTCCAGCGCTGGTCGGATCAACCACGGTTCGGGAGCTACCAGGGAGAAGTGAACCACCTCAAGACCTGGCTGAGCACCCGCCTGAACTGGATGGATGGGCAGTTCGCGCCCCGCCCCACCGCCAACCGTCCGGGCGGAACCTACCCGGCCGGCACCACCGTCACCCTGAGTGCCTCCTTGAGTGGCGGACAGAAGATCTACTACACCCTTGATGGCAGCGACCCGCGTCCCCAGAGCGAGAGCGAGACCCTGGAAGGCACCACCCTCTTCGGCGAAACCCAAGCCGTGAAGGTGCTCGCCCCGGCCGACAATATCGGGGCCACCTGGCAGGGGGGCAGCGAACCGTTCAACGACAACTCCTGGCGCTCAGGCACCAACGGCGTGGGATACGAACGCAGCAGTGGCTACGATCCCTACATCAATATCGACGTCGATGACGCGATGAGCAACCGCACAAGCTGCTATATCCGCATTCCGTTCAATGTCTCCGGGGCGGCTCTGGCCACCTGGAATTTCATGACCCTCCGGATGCGCTACGACGATGGTTTCGTGGCCTACCTCAACGGCACGCGGATCATGTCCGCCAATGATCCCGCCACTCTCAACTACCTGTCCTCGGCAACCCAGACCAACGATGACGGTTCGGCCATCACCTTCGAGAGTTTCAACGTAACGGCCCACCTCGGCTCCCTGCAGGCGGGACAGAACATCCTTGCCATCCATGCTCTCAACGAGAGCACGGGCAGCAGCGACTTCCTCAATCAGGCCAGTCTGGTGGCCGGCTTCGACGAGGGCGGCGGTGACGGGGTCGGAGGGGTCGAGTACACCGGACCCATCACCCTGAACTCCACCTCCCGTCTGGTGGCCCGGGTCTACGACCCCTCCGGGGGCCACTCGACAAGTTCGGGCCAGACGCCGGTGGGCACGGGCTGGGGCGCCCCCCTGGAAATCGAATACCTTGTCAACGAGGTTCCCGCCGGGCCTTCCAGCCTGGTGATTTCCGAGATCATGCACGATCCCTACGATCTCGGCGATACCGTCACCGAGAACGGGGCTTTCGAGTGGATCGAGCTGCGGAACATTTCCGGCGGCCCGGTTTCCCTTACCGGAGTACACTTCAGCGACGGGATCGACTTCGTCTTCCCAGGCCGCACCCTCGGGGCCGGTGAGCGTGTTCTCGTGGTGCGCGACCTTGCCGCCTTCCGACGCGTCTACGGCACCGGGCGAAACGCGTTCATTGCAGGGGAATTCGATCTCGCCCTCGACAACCAGGGCGAGCTCCTCACCCTGCGGGACCGCCACGGCGCCACCATCCAGAGCTTCACCTATGCCGAAGACGGGGACTGGCCCCGGGGGGCACAGGATGGCTACTCCCTCCTCTACAAGTCCGGAGATCCCGCCGAGGGAGCCAACTGGACCGCCAGCCGCAGCCTCCTGGGATCCCCCGGAACCACTGAACCGGGATCCGCCGAGGTGCCCGACCTCCTGGTGAATGAAGTGCTCACCAACTCGACCCTCCCGCAGGTCGACACCATCGAGCTCTACAATCCGAATCCTGTTGATATCGCCATCGGTGGCTGGTTTCTCACCGACGATCTGGGGCAGCCGGGGAAATTCCGCATTCCCGACGGAACAGTGGTTCCGGGCAATGGCTTCACCAGTTTCGACGAATCCGATTTCAATGCCACTCCCGGGGTGGACCCCGGCTTCGCTCTCGACTCCTACGGGGAAGAGACCTTCCTCGTGGCCGCTGATCCCTCCGGGGCGCTACTCGACTACGTGAACGGCTTTGCTTTCGGCGACGCCTCGGCTGGAGTTCCCTACGGACGACACGTGATCTCAACTGGCACCGCCCACGTTGTGCCCCTCACGGCCCCGACTTCCAACGCCGCCAACGCCAGCCCGGTGGCCGGCCCGCTGGTTATCACCGAGCTGATGTATCACCCCACTCCCTTCGAACCGGAGTTCATCGAGATTCAGAACGTCTCCGGGCAGCCGGTCCCCCTCGCCGGGGCCGAGGTCAGTGGCGTGGGCTTCGTCTTCGAGGGCACCGTGGCGGACCTGGAACCCGGTGAACTCATCGTGCTTACCGAGATCGATCCCGATACCTTCCGCACAACCTACAATGTTCCCGCCGTCGTGGCGGTCTACGGGCCTTATCCCGGCAAGCTCGACAACGGGGGAGAGCCCCTTCGCATCCGGCTCTCCGAGGCCAGCGGGATTCCCGACACCCCTGATCTCCTCGTTGCAGTCGATACCGTGATCTATTCCGACAATCCCCCGTGGTCCGCCTCTGCCGATGGCCTCGGGAACTCGCTGGAAAGAACGGTCCCCCGCGGATATGGCGGTGAGCCTCTCAACTGGCGGGCCTCGGCCAGCACGGGGGGCACTCCCGGGCGGGTGGAAAACAACCCACCCTCCGATTGGCGCTCACAGTTCTTTACCCCCGCCGAACTCAACGACCCGGACCTTTCGGGCCTCCTGGCGGACGCCGACGGCGACCTGCTGGTCAATGCCCTCGAATATCTCCTCGGTTCAGACCTCCGGGACAGAACCTCCCGCAGTGGTCTGCAGATTTCCCTCCTCCCGGTGGCGGGCGGCTACTACATCGAACTGGCTCACACCCTGCGCAACGGGGTCAGTGAGTTCGCCGCCGTCATCGACCAGTCTTCCGATTTAGGGAACTGGAGTGGCAGCGACGGGACAATCCGTCAGCACTCCACCACCTCGAACGGAGACGGAACAAGCACGGTAACTTACCGTGGGAATCAACCCGTTGACCCCGCCCTCAACCTCTACTTCCGCATCCGGGCGGTGGCATTGCCCTGATTCACGGAAACCCGCAAAACGCTCCCGGCAATACGCTCGTCAAGGGAGACAGAAGCTCCCGAAGGGGGGCGGACTGACCGAGCAGCAGGTCCGGCCCTACTCCCCCAGGACTTCACCCGCCACCTTCGCCTCCTGGGACTCCGGATCACGCTTGATGAAGCGGTGCAGATAGAGCCGGGCGTGAGGGTCTCCACTTTTCGCCCGATCCACTGCCTCTTCGAATCCCTTGTTGGACCACGTCATGTCCCGCGGGGTGACCGGGTTCCCGATCTTTTCCCAGTAGTACTTCAAGTCGTCCGATTCCCACTCACCATAAACGTCCTCCCAGGTCAGCTTGTTGAAAATGTCGAGGTGCGGCAGGAGCATGTGCTCTGCGATGGTGTCACCGATGACCTGGTAACGATTGTCGAGTGAAACGCGAAGGCGATCCGGGGTCACATTGGGCAGTGCCTTATGAATGGTGAGGGCGGGGAAGATCAGGGTGTCGCCGATCTCAAAGTCGGTAGAATGCCACTCGCCCTTCCGTTCCTCCTCTCCCAGCTCCACATCGAGGGCGCCCGCTCCAAGCGAGAAATGATGCTCCAGCACGTTGCCTGTCTTGTGCGAACCGGCCAGCATGGCCAGCCCACCCAGCTCTCTCGGGCAATCCCCCACCGGAGCCCAGCATGTCAGGGTTCGGTAATTCCCCTGGAAGTGCACGAAATCCTGGTGTGCCGGTGTGGTGTGCTCGGTATAGGCCGGGAACCAGAGCCTCGCGATCTTCTGGGGATGCGGCATGGCAGGCCTGCCGTAGATCTTCTCCACCATTTCGACGATTTCGGGTTGGTGTGCAATGCGGTGAAAGGCCTCCAGCCGGTAGACTTCATGATACACCTTCGTGTAGTCCACATCCCCTTCGGTACAGCGCGCGTCCAGGTTGGCGATCCCATCGACCGGATCGGTTCCCTCCGCCAGCCAACCACCCTGCTGCAACACCGTAAGCATCTCCCGTCGCAACGCACGCAGCAGATCGGGACGCTGCAACTGCCTGAAGAAGAGATAGCCATCCCGGTCCAGGCGACGGCGCAGCTCCTCCGCATCGTCACGGGCGTCATTGGAAACATGAAGCTCCACCAATCCCTCTTTCGCTTTCTCCATCATTCGTGAACTGAGTTCATGAACTGAATGGATGCCAAAGACAACCTCTCATCCGCGGCCCTGAAAAGCCCTCCGGAGGACCGACCTTCCACTTACCGGAATCCCTCCTTTCTTTCCGCCGTCACCGCTTTGGAGTGGCGCCATCCTCAAATGTATATTACGCCTTTTTTCGATAATGCGCTTCATCCTCATCATTGCCGCCGGGACAGCTCTGTCTGCCTTTGCATCAGCAGAGATCAGCTTCAATCGCGACATCCGCCCCATCCTTTCGGATCGCTGCTTCAAGTGCCACGGCCCGGACGCCAGCAACCAGAAATCGGAGTTCCGCCTGGACTCCTATGATAATGCGACAGCGGACCTGGATGGCTACTCCGGCGTCGTGGCCGGCGACCTCGAGAACAGCGAACTGCATCACCGGATCTGGAGCGAGGATCCCGACGAGATGATGCCCCCTGCAAAGTCGAAAATCACTCTCAGCAAGGAGGAACGAAAACTTCTCGATCGCTGGATCGAGGAAGGAGCCAAATACGACAAGCACTGGGCGTTCAAGACCATCCCGGCGAAGATTCCAGTCCCCGCCTCCACCGCCTGGGCCCGCACCCCGGTCGACGCCTTCGTCCTGGAAAGACTCAAGGGAACCGGGCTCAACTCCGGTCCGGAAGCACCCCGCGAAAGGTGGCTGCGCCGGGTCACCTTCGATATCACGGGACTGCCCCCAACCTTGACCGAGCTTGATGCCTTTCTCGCCGACAAGCACGAAGACGCCTACGAGAAGGTGGTCACCCGCCTCCTCGCCGCCGAATCCTATGCTGAACGCATGACCAGCGAGTGGCTCGATGTCGCCCGTTATTCGGACACTTACGGCTACCAGGTCGATCGCGACCGCTTTGTCTGGCCCTGGCGCGACTGGGTCATCAATGCCTTCCGGGAAAACATGCCCTACCACCAGTTCATCACCGAGCAACTGGCTGGCGACCTCCTTCCCAACGCAACCAAGGACCAGATCCAGGCGACCACCTTCAATCGTCTCCATCCGCAGAAAGTGGAAGGCGGCAGTGTGCCCGAGGAATTCCGCATCGAGTATGTCTCCGACCGCCTCCACACCTTCGGAACAGCTTTCCTGGGTCTTTCCCTGGAGTGCGCCCGTTGCCACGATCACAAGCACGATCCGGTCACGATGAAGGACTACTACGGCCTGAGCTCCTTCTTTGCCAACATCGACGAGGCGGGGTTGTATTCCTACTTCACTCCCTCCATTCCCACTCCCACCCTCCTTCTTTCCTCCGAAACACAGGACCGGGAGATCGCAGAGAAGAACGGCGCGATAAAGGCTGCCGGGGATGCCGTGGCGAGAGAGGCCAGGGAAGCGGAGGGCGCATTCGTGGAATGGCTCAGAACCCGCCCCGGGGAGTTTCAGTGGACGGGACTGCAGGCCCATGTCTCCTTTGATGACCGCCAGGGAGGCAACCTGCCCGACCGCGTGCGCAAGGACAAACCCGCCAAGACGAGCGGCAACAACAAGTCGGTGGAAGGTGTCCGCGGGCAGGGCCTCCAGCTCACCGGCGACGACGCCGTCCACGTGCAGGGCGCCGGGGCCTTCCGCCGCACTCAGCCCTTCTCCATCGGAATCTGGATCAACACCCCGGAGCAATACGAGCGCACCGTCATCTGGCGTCGATCCAAGGCCTGGACCGACGCTGGAAGCCGGGGCTACGAACTGCTCCTCCTGGACGGCAGGCTCAGCGCCGCACTCATTCACTTTGATCCCGGCAACTCCATTCGCGTGACCGCCCGGGAACCACTTCCCGCCAAGGAATGGCACCACGTCACAGTCACCTACGACGGCTCCAGCTCTGCCCGGGGACTCCAGCTCTGGCTCGATGGCAAACCACTCGCCTCGGAGCTTGTGCGGGACAAGCTGACCAAGAATATCGAGGGTGGTGGCGATCCCGACCTCCGCCTCGGGGAACGGTTCCGCGATGTCGGTTTCAAGCAGGGCAAGGTGGATGAACTGCACGTCTTCACCCGTGAGCTCACCGCTATTGAAGTGGCCCAGCTCCACGACGGCGAGACCCTGACCCACGCCCTCGGGACACCGCTCAAGTCACTGGTCCCACCCTTGCAGGACCAGTTGCAGGACTACTTCGTTTCCGCCCTCCACAAACCCTACGCGGATGCGCTCGGCAAACTGCAGGCCGCCCGCGATGCCAAACGCGCACTGATCGAACCCATTCGCGAGATCATGGTCATGCGCAGACTGGAGAAGCCCCGGCAGTCCTACCTTCTCAAGCGCGGAAGGTACAATTCCCGCAGCGAAACGGTTGGCTTCGAAACTCCGGCCGAGCTCTCTCCCTTTCCAGACGGCCAACCCCGCAACCGTCTCGGGCTCGTCCGCTGGCTGACCTCGCCGGATCATCCCCTCACCGCCCGCGTGACGATCAACCGCTACTGGCAGATGTTCTTCGGCCACGGCCTGGTGCGCACCCCGGAGGACTTCGGGAGCCAGGGCAGCCCTCCCAGCCATCCCGACCTGCTGGACTGGCTTGCGCGCGACTTCATTGAGAATGACTGGAACCTGCACCGCCTCATCCGGCACATCGTGCTCTCCTCCACCTATCGGCAGAGTTCCCTCACCGATCCCAGGAGCCGCGACCGCGATCCCGAGAACATTTTCCTGGCACGTGGCTCCGCCGACCGCCTCCCGGCTGAAATGATCAGGGACAATGCCCTGGCCCTCAGCGGTCTGCTCGTGCACAAGGTCGGCGGCCCGTCCGTCAAGCCCTATGAAGTGGCCGTATCCTTCAAGCCCGCCAGTCCGGGCAAGGGAGATGACCTCTATCGCCGAAGCGTCTACACCTGGTGGAAACGGACCGGGCCAGCCCCCGTCATGATGACACTCAATGCGTCCAAACGCGATGTCTGCCGGGTCCGTCGCGAAGTCACTTCCTCGCCCCTGCAGGCCTTCGTCCTGCTCAACGGCCCTCAGTTCATGGAGGCCTCCCGTGTAATGGCTGCCAACCTGTTGCAGATGCACAAGGACTCCCCCGATGCTCTCATCGCGGAAGCCTACCGCTCCTTCACCAGCCGCCTCCCCCGGAAGAGGGAACACAAGGTCCTGCGAGCCCTCTACGACGAACAGCTCGCCCACTACCAGGCTCATCCCGATCAAGCCGAGGGCATGACCGGCATCGGGGCCTCTCCTGCTGCCAAGGGCCTTCCCGCCCACCAGGTAGCCGCCGCCGCCATCCTGGTGAATTCCATCATGAATCTCGACGAAGCCGTCTCCAAACGATGATCACGAGCCACAACACCCTCTGCACCGGATTCGAAAACCCCATCGGGCTGAGCCGCCGACAGGCCCTGCAATCCTTCGGGATGGGCCTCGGATCCCTCGCCCTCGCGGACCTCATGGCAGCGGAACAGCCCACCGGAGATCCCGCCTCAATAATTCAGGCTCCACCTGCCAGGGCAAAGAGGGTGATCTTCCTCTTCCAGGCCGGCGGTCCGTCACAACTCGATCTCTACGACTGGAAGCCGCAACTCAAGGCCGACGAAGGCCAGGAGCTCCCTGCCTCCATCCGCATGGGACAGCGCCTGACTGCCATGTCCGGAAACCAGGCCAGCCTGCCACTGGTGGGCACTCCCTTCAAGATGGGGCAACACGGGGAGTCCGGGGCCTGGATCAACAGCGACATCCTTCCCCACACCTCAAAAATAGCGGATGACCTCTGCTTCATCAAATCGATGCACACCGAGGCCATCAACCACGGACCGGGGGTGACCTTCATGCAGACCGGATCGCAGTTTCCGGGGCGCCCCAGCATGGGCGCGTGGCTCGATTTCGGCCTGGGCACGATGAACAAGGACCTGCCGTCCTTCGTCGTGATGGTAACCAGGAACAAGGGCGGCCAACCACTGGTCTCCCGCCTCTGGGGCAGCGGCTTCCTTCCCGGCCGGCATGACGGGGTCCGCTTCCGGGCCGCCAAGGATGCCGTTCTCTATCTCAACAGCCCTCCCGGCGTCAACCGGGCCAACCGCCGCAAGGTTCTCGATCACCTGCGCGAGCTTCACGAGATGCAGTTTGAGGAGACCGGCGACCCCGCCCTCGAAACCCGCATCGCCCAGTATGAGATGGCCTTCAACATGCAGCAATCCGTCCCCGAAGTGACTGATCTCTCCGCCGAACCGGAGAGCACCTTCAAGCTCTACGGCGACGACGCGAAGAAGCCGGGCACCTTTGCGGCCAACTGCCTCCTCGCCCGCCGCCTGGCCGAACGGGACGTGCGCTTCATCCAGCTCTACCACCAGGGCTGGGACCAGCACGGCGGCCTGCCTGGCGGCATCAGGACCCAGTGTCGCGAAACCGACCAGGCTTCCGCTGCCCTGGTCGCCGATCTCAAGAACCGTGGTCTGCTGGAAGACACCCTCGTGATCTGGGGTGGCGAATTCGGCCGTAGCAGCTACTGCCAGGGAAGGTTCACCGGCGGAAACTTCGGACGCGACCATCATGGACGCTGTTTCACCGTCTGGATGGCCGGGGGCGGCAGCAAAGCCGGCACCAGCTACGGGGCCACCGACGAATACGGCTATAACATCGCCAAGAACCCGGTCCATATTCACGACCTTCAGGCCACCATCCTGCACCTCCTGGGCATCGACCACGAACGGCTCACCTTCAAGTACCAGGGCCGCCACTTCCGCCTCACCGATGTCCATGGCAAGGTCGTGAAGGGCGCGCTGGCATGATCCGAACGCCTGCCTGGGCAATCCCGCCCGGTCTCCCCCGGTCCAAGTCCCACCCGAAGTTTTCCTGCTCCATGAAACGTGCCTCCCTGATCCTCTTCCTTTCTCTCTGCACCTGCATTCTCTCCGCCCAGGACAAGATTCGTGTCCTCGTCTGGGATGAGCAGCAACCGGTCCGCAAAAAGGTCTACGAGAACTTTCCCGGCAACTTCATCGCCGATCACCTCCGCACCAATCCCAGGCTGGAGGTGAGCACTGCGAGGCAGAACGACCCGGAACTGGGCCTCGCCAGCGAGATGCTCGCCAGAACCGACGTCCTCATCTACTGGGCACACGTCAGGCAGAGGGACATCCCGGAGGCCAAGGGCCAGGAAATCGCAGACCTCGTCAAGGCAGGCAAACTCGCCTTCGTGCCCCTGCACTCCGCCCACTGGTCCGTTCCCTTCATGATGTGCATGCAGGAGAAGGCCGCCCAGGATGCCCTCGCGGCCCTGCCTGAAGGGAAACGCGCCACCGCCAGGGTGGTCTACGAAGGCCGGGTCCAATGGAAGAAGGCCGGCGAGTTCGCCCGCAACTTCGCTCCCTGGCGCTACAAGTTCGACGACAAGGGAAACATCACCGCTTTCGTGCAGCGCCCCAACTGCGTCTTCCCGCGCTGCTGCGGCCCGGGACAACCCGCCGAGGTCCGCATCATTCACAAACAACATCCCATCTGCCAGGGCGTGCCCGCCCGCTTCACTCTCGATGCCACCGAGATGTACGACGAACCCTTCGGCGTGCCCGAACCTGATACCGTCCTCTTCACCGAGGACTGGAAGGGCGGCGAGTTTTTCCGCTCCGGCTGCCTCTGGAATCTCGGCAAGGGGGTGGTCTTCTACTATCGCCCCGGCGACCAGCAGTATCCCATCTTCGCCAATGCCCACCTCCTCAAGCTGCTGGAGAATGCCGCAGTGTGGCTGGGAAGCAGGTAGCAGGCCCGCTCGCCATGGGTTTCCGTGACGGCCGGGACCACATCTTTCGCGTGACAAATTTCACTATGGAACCCTGAATACTGAATAATCCACTGCGCCCAGTTCGTATCTCCATCCCATTATCCATGAAACGCATCACCTTAGTCGTCCCCCTCTTCCTCGCCCTTCTCTTTCCGCTTCTCATGTCGGAGAAGAAGAAGGAGGAGATCAAGCACATCGTCTTCATTGCGGGCAACCGCAGCCACGGTCCGGGCGAACACGAGTTTTATGCCGGCTGCACGCTTCTGGCCAAGGCCCTCAACGAACAGAGCGGGCTCAAGGTGAAAGCCACCGTCCTGCGTGCCAACTGGCCCAAGGAACACAAAGCCATCGTGGAGAGCGCCGACACCATCGTGATCTACGCCGATCACGTCAGCGCCCACGGCGGGCAATGGGAATTCCTCGACGGTCTCGCCAGGAAGGGAGTGGGCATGGTCTTCATGCACTACGCCGTCCACCCTAACAAGGAGATCGGTGAAAAGTACTATCGCCCGTGGATCGGTGGGGCGATGGAGAGCGGCTGGTCGGTTAACCCGCACTGGGTCGCCGACCTCGAGATCATCAAGGACCACGAGATCGGCAATGGAGTGCCCGACAAGGTTACCTGCCTCGACGAGTGGTACTACAACATGCGTTTCGTCAAGGAGCGCGACAAGGTCCTTGATCTCTTCACCGCAGTGCCTGCCCGCGAGAACATGCACCGCTATATCAACATGTGGAACCAGAATGGCGTGGATGGACTGGACAAGTCACAGACCCTGATGTGGGGCTACGAGCGACCCACGGGCGGTCGCGGGGTAGGATTCGTGGGCGGCCATTATCATCAGAGCTGGGCGGTCGACGGCGTGCGCAAGGCGGTCCTCAACGCAATCATCTGGACCGCCGGCATGAAGGTGCCCGAGAACGGGGTTCAATCACGCGCACCCACCGAGGAGGAGCTCAACGTCAACCTGGACAAGAAGGGCCGGGTGAGACGAATAAAGGTTCCAGACCCCGGGGCGTGGAAAAAACTCCCCCCCGCCAAGATCCAGAAGGAGCGGGAGGCGGGTTTTAATCAGGGTGCCGGAGCGAAGGTTCGACCAGCCCCGGCACCCGAAAAGAAAAACCCTGAGACCACCGGACTCCCGAAGAAATCGGTGGCCGGCAGCGGGGCCCCCGCCCCTCAGCCTCAAGGCGGCCCGGCTGGAAGGATCGTCGTGCCCGACGACCTCGAGCTGACCGTCTGGGCCACCAGCCCGATGCTCTCCAACCCTGCCAACATGGATACCGACGCCGCCGGCCGGATCTGGGTCGCGGAAGGCGTCAACCAGGGCAAACCCGGCGACCAGCGCCCGGAAGGCGCCCGCATCGTGGTGCTCGAGGACAGGGACGAAGACGGGAAGGCGGACAGCTCCCACGTCTTCGTGCAGGATCCCGCCCTGGTGGCTCCCATCCGGGTCAGCCTGTTCGACAATCGCGTGGTGGTATCCCAGCCCCCTCATCTTGTCGTTTATACCGACGTCAATCGTGACCTCGTCTTCAATCCCGAGATCGATAAACGCGAGAACCTCCTCAGCGGATTCAATGGAAGGGATCACGATCATGGCCTGCATGCGGTAGTGGGCGGACCGGATGGGAAATGGCACTTCAGCCAGGGCAATTCCGGGGCCCGGTTCAGCGACAGGGATGGAGTTGAATTCCTCATCGGTGGTCCTCTCGAGGATGAAGGGGGCCAGCAGGCTGTCGACCCCCGCACCCTCGCCGGCCAGCCGAGCGGTGACGGCCGCCACTGGGTGGGCGGCTTCGCGGCCAGAATGAACCCTGACGGCACCCAGGTCCGCATCACCGGCCACGGTTTCCGCAACAGCCACGGACAAACGATCACTTCATTTGGGGATGTGTTCCAGAATGACAGTGCCGATTCCGAATCCTGCCGCGTCACATGGCTGATGGAGGGTGGCTTCCTCGGATTCTTCTCGCCTGATGGGCAACGCCCCTGGCAGGCCGACAAGAGGCCAGGCCAGACTGTCCCCGAGGCCCACTGGCGACAGTGGGACCCCGGCACCCTTCCCCCCGGGGACGTCTACGGACGCGGCTCCCCAACCGGAATCTGCTTCTATGAAAATGGGGCGCTGCCAGAAAAATATGCCGGGCTCCTGGCCAGCTGCGATGCGGAACGTGGAGCTGTCCTGGGATATTTTCCTGTGCCGGAGGAATCAAATTTCAAGCTTGAGCGCTTCGACTTCATTAAAGCCCGGCCCGGCAACCCCTTCCGGCCTTCCGATATCATGGTGGGTGCGGACGGAGCACTTTACCTCTCTGGACGAAGCGGTCCCGATACGGAACATCCCAATGGAGGAGATCACGGTGGGCCGGGAATCATTTACCGGCTGGCCCCGAAAGGATTTCGTCCCAATATCACGGCCCCCTCCGCGGATTCGATCGCCGGCGCCCTCGCCCTTCTCTCGAATCCCGCCCAGAACGTGCGGCACCTCGGCTTCGAGGCCTTGCGGGCCGCCGGGGAGAAAGCCCTTCCCGCGGTCCGTGGCTTGCTCGGACACTACAACGGCTATCTCCAGGCCAGGGTCGTCTGGCTTCTTCCCTCCCTGGGAGAGGCAGGCCTGCGCCTGACCAGGAGTCTGCTTGACAGCCCTGATGCCCGGACCCGCCTCCTTGCCTTCAGGTCCCTGCGCAATGCCGGTGAGAACCAGTTGGAGATGGTCAGCAGATTCTACATCGATGAACCCAGTTCAGCGGTCCGGCGCGAGGTAGCCCTCTCCCTGCGCGACGTTCCCGCCCAACGCAAGGCGACTTATCTGAGCTATTTCCTGAGGCGCTGCAGCGCGGGCGATCGTACTTACCTTGAGGCCTGCGGCCTCGCGGCTGAGGGGGCCGAGGAACTCGTCTGGAGCAGACTGAAGAGCGTGGCAAGAATCACGGGAGCCCTTGAGTGGACGGAAGCCTTCGCCAGAATCACCTGGCGCCTTCACCCCAGGGCGGCCCTCCCGGATCTGCAGAAACGAGCCCTCGCAGAGGACCTTCCCGGTGCCTCACGCCTGCTCGCGGTTGAAACGCTGGCATTCGTCAACGACCCGGCGGCCGCACGGGCCCTCGTTGAAATCGCAAAGGTCGACGGTCCGGCAGGGGCGGAAGCCCTGCGCTGGCTCCTGCATCTCGCCGAGACACGCTGGAAGGATTTCGACATCTTCACTCTCCTGAAAGAACACAGGCTTCTTGGTCTGGAAAACTAGCAGAATCCCTGACCCGGCCACCCTGAGCTCCCCGTCGCTTCGACGTGTATTCCAAATGAAAATCCCGCTCCTGCTCCTTGTTCCGGGTTTCCTGTGCTGCGCCACCCGCCCGGAGGCTGAAACCCTTCCACGGCCCAACGTCGTTCTCGTTTACACCGACGACCAGGGCTACGGCGATGCCAGCTGCCTGAACCCGCGGGCAAAATTCAAGACCCCCCACCAGGACCGCCTCGCGCGGGAGGGAATGACCTTCACCGATGCGCATTGCTCCGACACGGTCTGCACCCCTTCCCGTTACGGACTTCTGACCGGGCGCTACAGCTGGCGCACCAGCTTGAAACGGGGAGTCTTCGGGGCCGAGCGCCCCTGCCTTATCGAGCAGGGCCGGACCACCCTGGGCTCCTTCCTGCGCACCAACGGCTACCGGACCGCAATGGTGGGCAAGTGGCACCTTGGGATGGATTTTCCAGGCACGACCGGCAACCGCGACTGGTCGCTCCCGGTCCAGGACATGCCACTCGACAAGGGCTTCGAGTACTTCTGGGGTATCCCCGCCTCCATGAATTATGGCGTGCTGGCCTGGTTCGAAGGCCGCTTCGCCAAGGTTCCCCCCACCCAGTGGACCAGGAAAAAACCAAATCGGATCGCGCTCTCAGACTATCGCATCTCCCCTCCCTATCACCCGGAACAAAAGGACGACCTGATGGAGGTCGCGCCGGACTTCGTGGATTCCGAATGCCTGACGCGTTTCACCGACCAGGCCATCAAGTGGATTGCCTCGGTGGCGGATGATGCCCGCAGGGGCGAGCCTTTCTTCCTCTACCTGCCCCTCACTTCACCCCACAAACCGGTCATTCCGCTGGAGCAGTTCCGGGGCCAGGGGGAGGCGGGAGCTTACGGTGAGTTCATGATCGAAACGGACTGGCACCTCGGCCGGTTGCTTTCCCTGCTCGACCGCGAGAATCTGGCGGAGAATACGATCGTCATCTACACCTCCGACAACGGCCCGGAGAAAACCTGGAAACAACGTATCCAGAAATTTGGACACCACAGCTCCGGCCCCTATCGCGAGGGCAAGCGCTCCATCTATGAAGGAGGTCACCGGGTCCCCTTTTTCCTGCGTTGGCCGGCCAGGGTCAGGCCGGGCTCCCGGTGGACCGAACCGATCTGCCAGACCGACCTTCTCGCCACCTTCGCCGCCATCCTCGACAAGCCACTCCCAGTCCGGTCCGGCGAGGACAGTATCAGTTTTCATCGGGCATGGACTGGCCCCAAGTCCACTCCCCCACCCCGTCCTCCCGTCATTCACCACGCCATGAACGGGCGCTTCGCAATCCGGTCCGGAAAGTGGAAACTGGTCATGGAAGGCACGAAAAAAGCCGAGAAACGCGAACTCTACGACCTGCACCTCGACCCGGGGGAGAAGAGCAATGTCCTGGCCAATCATGGGGAAGTGGAGAAGACCCTGCTCGCCCGGCTCTCCAGAATCGTAACCAGCGGTGCCACCCGCGATGGGGCGGCCTCGAAGAACGATACCCCGCTCTGGGCGGATCTCGTCTGGCTTCCCCGGTAACAACCGTCCCCATGCGCACCTGCCTCTTCCTCATCTCCCTGCTTTCAGCAGGCCTTCTCCCTCAGGCCTCCGGGGCGAAGCCTCCCAATATCCTCGTCATTCTGGTCGATGACATGGGTTACGGTGACCTCACCGCCTACAACCCGGAATCGAAGATCCCCACTCCCCATCTCGACAAGCTGGCCCGGGATGGGATGCGCTTCACCGATGCCCACGCCCCGGGGCCCCTCTGTCACCTCTCGCGCTACGGTCTCCTGACCGGGAGGTATCCCTTCCGCGCCAATACGGGCGCGTGGCGCACACAGCCTTCAATCGAGACCGGGCAACTCACCGTGGCCTCCCTTCTCAAGGAGAAGGGCTACCACACCGCCATGGTGGGCAAGTGGCACCTGGGCTTCAAGGAGAACGGCTACGACAAGCCTCTCCCGGGCGGACCGGTGGATGTCGGCTTCGAGTCCTTCTTCGGTATCCGGGCCTCCACCGACATTCCTCCCTACTTCTACATCCGCGGAAACCGTGCCGTAGAGCCCCCCACCAAGACGATAGAAGCCAACAATACCCCGGGCTGGTCCCGCATCCAGGGAGCCTTCTGGCGGGGTGGCGGCATCGCTCCTGATCTCAAACTCGACGATGTCCTGCCTCGCTTCACCAGAGAAGCCCTGGCCGTAATTGCCGACCACGACCCCAAGGAGGGAAACCCTCTCTTCCTCTATCTGGCCTACCCGGCCCCCCACACCCCCTGGTTGCCCTCCCCCCGGTTCAGGGGGAAAAGCGGCGCGGGGATCTACGGTGAATTCTGCAGCATGGTGGATGCCGAAGTCGGCCGGGTGCTGCAAGGGCTGGAAACCCGGAAGATGGCTGAGGACACCCTCGTTATCTTCACCTCGGATAACGGCCCGGTTTGGTATGACGTGGATGTGCAGCGCTCTGGACATGACTCCGCGGGAGGATTGCGGGGGATGAAAGCGGATGCCTGGGAAGCGGGGCACCGCATGCCCTTCCTGGTGCGCTGGCCCGGCGTGGTGGAAGCCGGATCGGTAACCCATCACCTCGTCTGCTTTACTGATCTTCTCGCCACCTTCGCCGAACTGGTGAACGGAAAATTGCCGGACAAAGGCGATCTCGACAGCGAAAGTTTCCTCCCCGTTCTGACCGATTCCTCCGCCAAACATCCCCCAAGGGGGCCCCTTGTGATGAGGGCCGGAAGCGGGGCCATGATGATCCGGGACCAGGAATGGAAACTTATCGATCAGCTTGGATCAGGCGGATTCTCCAATCCCAAGCGGGTCAAGCCCGGGCCGGATGATCCCAGGGGCCAGCTCTACAATCTCTCCGCAGACCCTTTCGAGCAATCGAATCTCTGGAAGAGCCATCCCGAACTGGTGCGTAAGCTGACCGCGCGGATGAAGAGAATCGTGAAGTAATCGAGAGGTGCTGCTCCCGCCGGTTTCCAGGATCGCCCCTTCACGGCAACACTTCCACTCTCTCAAATCTGATAAGCAGCGCGGGAGCTGCAGCCAGCAAACCCAAAACCGACCGCTGGCTCCCACGCCACTAGATAAATCTGCTCACCTCAGAACTGGATCCTTCTCCAGTCCCGACGGGCGGTTTCTTTGAAGACAGTTGGATCAACCGTCAAGGGCAACTCCCCGGAATGACCAAAATCCCAGGAGACCGTGCCGGAACATCCCCCCTTTCGGGTAATTCGATTCTCTATTCCTCCCCTCCTGGAGGAGTGGGAGAATCCAGCAGGCGGCAAATGGCCTCCTTGAGAACGCTCTCAACCTGCGGGCTCACCATGGACGAGCGCTCCGCCGCCTCGTAACCGCCCTCGGAGTAGGCCGCCTCGGTACAAATATAACCCGGCGCGTAGTCGCCATACGCGGCCATGGCAACCACCAGGTCCGGACGAACCGCCTGGGCGTAGAGCTGGTATTCCACGAACAACTCACCGGGCATGTGCAGGATGCGGGCCTGACGCAGGGCAAGACAGGAAAGCTCAAGGGGTTCCTGGCGCTGGCATCGCCGCAGCCAGGTCAGAACCTTGGCCGCAAGATAGCGCTTCTCCAGCGGCTCGGTCTCCACCTCCACCACGGCCGCAAGGGTTTCTTCCTTCAGGTGAGTTCCCACCGGCAGGAGAACCGGTTGCACCTTCCAGTGCACGTCACCACTGCCCAGGGGTTGCCTGGCCGTGCTTTCCCACGCGGCCTTCATCCCCGCTGCAACCCGGTCGGCAAGAATCTGCCGTTTCTCTTTTGCCCCGTCATTCCACTTGCCTGCCCCGATGTTGCCGCCCGCCCCCGTAAAGTGGATGTGGGGAACCCCGGTCTCCTTCTCCCGCTGATTCCGGGCCATCCCGGGAAAATCCGGATTAGCCAGACCGGTGCGGTAATAGCTCTGCGGGTGAGTCGCATAATAGCTTAGCGCCGCCAGGGCCTGCTCGCCTTTCCAGAAAGTGATCAGGCACAGCCGGGAATCGATTGTCCCCGCAGGAAAGGCCCGGATCGCGGGATCGCTCGTCGCCGTGAACCGCGTGTGCTGAACCTTTCCGTCCGGACCCAGGATACGCCGATTCGAAGCCACCATCCGGACCTGACCGGTCCCCACGCCAAGATGACTGACAGGTTCCGCCGTTTCGCCCGCCTTTTTTGCCGCTGCTGCGACACTGGCAATCACCTTGCGGGCATGCCCCACGTTGAAATTCTTCCCTCCCATTCCGTGCCCTGCCAACAGGGCATCTGCCGAGAAGTCACACCGTGGGGCATCATGCTGATGAAGGGTGTGCATGGTGACCCGTTCCACCCTGGTGGAGGCTCCTTTCGCCAGCGCCCTGCGAAATTCCAGATGACCGTCGTTGCTGAGCCCGATCCAATCAATCGCTGCCAGAACGATGGGATCGCCTGCACCCAGAAGAACAATACCCCGGCAGCTGAGGGGCGAATCCACTCCTGTCATGATATCGTATGCCAGCGGACTCCCCAAAGGGGGGGTGGCATCAACCTTGAAGGTGCCGATCCGGACAGGAGCGGCCGACGCCGCGAGACACAGGATCAGGAAGTGGATAACCGCTGCCATCTTCATGGCTCTCACTTACACGATTCGGGGTGACAAGAAAAGTCACGACCCCGGCCTGCCCCGGACCTGTAACATCTGGGGGAAGGGAGAACCCCTGTGCTTTTTCCAGGTGACACGAAAAACCGCACGGTAGCCGTAGTGGCCCCCCGTGCGGCTCTGAAAACTACGATCGCCTTACCCGCCTAGCGCCGACGGCGAAGCAACCCGACCAGACTCAGCCCCAGGAGTGCCAGACCGGAAGGCTCCGGAACGGCAGCGCCAACCAGCGAAATCATGTTCGATCCGCCCGTTCCATTATTGCTCACGGTTACAGAGAGGCTGGGGTCGGAAAGGGTCCAGACCGCGTAGTGCTGGTTGAGCCCGATCCCCGCACCGGTGCCGTCACCCCCTTCATCGACACTGGTGTAGTCAGCTTGCCCGTTGGGGGAGATCCCGGTGTTAACCCGCTCCCATCCACCATCAATCACCCATTGGAACGTGCCCCCCAGAACAGGGTCGGTTGTATTCGGGTTGCCGGCATTCCCTCCCGGTCCGTTGATCCGGTTGTCCAGCAACAGATACCACGTGGTGGGGACATCGGCCGTCACCGTAGCGCTGTAACCTCCCTGGTCCCGCGCATTGTTTGCAAAGCGCACATAATCATTGCCAACCAAATAACCTGGCAGGGGAACGATCGTGGTCCCGGTGGGAGTAACGAGGGTCCCGCCCGCATCAAAGGCAGCTCCGTTGTGCTGGTGAGTCCGGTCCGAAAAGGTGAGGGCTTCCTCGCCGAAGCCTTCCGAGACGATGATGGCAGCCGAATCGCCACCAAGACCAACTTCACTGACGGAGGTGATCGCGGCCTGAGCGGCTCCAAACCCGACACCAAGGAGCACTGCGGGGAGAATCAATTTGCAATTCATGAGTCTTAATCTGCTTTGACTGCTAATAAGTAGAATTTCTTTGCCGGTTCGCAAGCCCTTTCCCCTAAGGTTTTCATTAATAGTTAGATATAACAAATATGTGATCTCCGCCAAGGGATCCAGAAGGGGCCAGGGCCGGGATCATCCGGTCATACCGGGGGACCGCAACCGGGTGACGTCCGGGAAAACAGCATGTCCTGCCCATTGACGGAGGAGATTGACCACCCTCGAGGGACCGTGACAAACGGGAACGCAGCCCGCAGGATTCATCCATGGCCTATCCGGGAATCAAACTCTTCGACCTTCACGGACGCACGGCCCTGATCACCGGCGGTTCCAAGGGACTGGGCAAGGTCATCGCAGCCGGACTGGCCTCGGCCGGAGCGAATGTTGTCCTGGTCAGTCGGCACGGCGCGGAAGCCCAGGCGGCCGCCGACGAAATTGCTGCCGACCACGGTCAAGGCACGCTCGGAATTGAGGCCGACATCACGGTCCCGGCGCAGATCGACGCCATGATCGCCACCAGCAGCGAATTCTTCGGTACTATCGACATCCTGGTCAACAACGCGGGCATCAACACCCGTGGGCCCATCGAAGCGATCACCCTCGAACAGTTCGAGGACCTCATGAAGATCAACGTCACGGGCACCTGGCTCTGCTGCAAGACAGTCATCCCGCTCATGAAGAAAGCTGGTTGGGGCCGAATCATCAACATGTCGAGTGCGATCGGGTTGGTGGGGGTTCCCGAGCGGACGCCCTACGCCTCGAGCAAGGGCGCCGTCAGCCAGCTCACGCGCACCCTGGCCCTCGAACTGGCAGGGAGCGGGATTCTGGTCAATGCTATCTGCCCCGGCCCCTTTCTCACCGAGATAAACGCCCCGCTCGCCAACTCGGAAGAGGCCAGAAAGTTCATCATCGACCGGACGGCGCTCCGGCGCTGGGGCGAACTGCCCGAGATCCAGGGTGCGGCCCTCTATCTCGCCAGTGAAGCGGCAAGTTACACCACCGGCAGCATGCTCTGCGTGGACGGGGGATGGACCGCGCAGTGATTCGATCCGGAGAGCTGAAATCACTCCCTGCTACGGCAAATAACAGTAATTCCTGACTCGACATCTCATCGCTGGAGAGACGTAGTCGCTACTGCTTTGTCATGAGATTCCCCGTCTCCCTAGCCCTCCTCCTCGGCACCGTTGGACCAGCGCTTCCCGCTCCCTTCGATTACCACAGTGTGCGCGGCCGCGAGGCAAAGGGCCCGGTCAATGGCCTGCTGGAAGGAGAGGATCTCTCCAAGCACGGCAAGTCGCGCACGCAGGGAATGACAGGTTTTGGCGCGGGCTGGAGCGGGGGCGCCCATCTCCTCTGGGATGGCGCGATCGGGCAGGAAATGACAACCGATTTCCGCATCGAGGAAGCGGGGATCTATCAGGTGGCGGCCCAGTTGACACTCGCGCCCGATTACGGGGTGTTCTCCCTGAGTCTCGATGGGAAAGTGCTGCGCCGAGGAATTGATCTCTATAGCCCGAAAGTGGAGCTCGCGCCGCTGGTGGATCTCGGGAAACTGGCCCTTACCAGAGGCAAACACAAACTGGTCTTCAAGCTCACGGGGGCAAACCCCAGGGCGGCCAGGTTCATGGATTCAGGTCACTTGATGGGTCTTGATTTCCTGAAGGTGCTCAACCTCGCTCCTCCAGAACCGCCGGTCGCCAGAACGCCGGACCCGGAGGACCCTCCCCCTGCCAGGCTGGCGGTCACCCTGGAGGAAATGAAACCTGTGCTGACCACCTATTGCTACGGGTGCCACGGCGACAAGGGAAAGGTGAAGGGCAAGGTCAACCTGAAGGAACTCACCTCCGGTCAGGACTTTCTCTCCAACATCGAACTCGTCCACAAGGCGGCCGAAACCATGGCCTACCAGGAAATGCCTCCCAAGGACGAGAAACAGCCCGGGGCAGAGGAACGCCGCCAACTGGCAGCGCTCTTCAACGGCTACCTTGAGAAACACCTCAAGACTTCGGGGCGCCTCAAGCCCGTCGTGATGCGGCGCCTCAACCGTTATGAGTACAACAATGCGGTGAAGGACCTCCTGGCTCTCAAGGGAGATCTCTATGCGCTGCCCGAGAAGGTCATTCGTGGACGGGGATACTTCAACCCGGCCTCCGGCCGTTTCCCTGAAACCGTGCAGGTCTCCAACCGTGCCCTCGGCAAGAACCAGATCGAGCAGCATATCCTCACCGGAGTGAGCCCCTTCGCCATCGACCTGCAGGCCGAGCACGGCTTCAACAACCAGGGCGACCAACTCAGCGTCTCGCCCATCCTGCTGGAGAGTTTCCTCAAGCTCGGACGCTCCATCGTGAATGCCCGTGAATTCGACGGCTACTCGGCAATCACCAACACCTTCTATGCCGCGCCCGGGGAGAAGGACCGCAAGCTCTGGCCCCTTATCCCCCGGAAGCGCCTGCGGCCTTTTCTGGAGCGTGCCTTCCGCTCCCGCGTCACCGACGAACTGGTGGAGCGCTACGTGAGGTTTGTCATGCGCGAAGTCGAGCGCCACGACAGCTACCCTCAGGCCATGAAACGCGCGACCGCTGCGGTCCTGGCTTCCCCGCGCTTCCTCTACCTCACTGAGCGCAAACGGAACGCAGGAGCAGAGGAACCCCTCACCTCCCATGAACTGGCCGCCCGCCTCTCCTTCTTCCTCTGGAGCACGCTCCCCGACGAGGAACTCCTCGCCACAGCCCGTAGCGGCGAACTCGTGAAGCCGGATGTCTACGCCACTCAGGTCACACGCATGCTGGAAAGCCCCAGGAGCAAGGCCCTCGCTGAGAACTTCGCGCGCCAATGGCTGCGTCTCGATCAGCTCATCACTGCCGTCCCTGATTTCGACAGGTTCCAGATCTACTACTCCCGCATCGGCTGCGAGCAGTGGAAGTTCGGCCTGCAGACCATGGTGGAACCACTCCTGCTCTTCGAAAGCATCATGGTGGAGGATCGTTCCATCATGCTGCTGGTGGACTCGAACTACTCCTACCGCTCCGACGAAATGCAATCCTGGTACCGGGACAAGGTTCCCTTCCGCAACAGAGGCAACCGCAGCCGCTTCAACACCTTCGGACAGAAGTTCATCCGGCGAAACCTGGATACCCGCCGTGAAGGTGGCGTGATCACCTCGACCGCCACCCTGACCATGACCTCCGAACCTCTTCGCACCAGCCCCATCCGGCGCGGGGCCTGGGTTGCCACCGTCATTCTCAACAAGCCTCCCCCGCCACCACCAGACGTGGTCCCCGAAATCGAACAGGACGACGCCGTCATCGAAGCCAGGGGCCAGACCCTGCGTGAACGTCTCGTGGCCCACCAGGAAAATGAAAGTTGCGTCTCCTGCCACCAGAAGATCGATCCTCTCGGTTTTGCCCTCGAGAACTACGACGCGATCGGACGCTGGCGCGAGACCTACCGTTCCGGCCTCCCCATCGATGCCAGCGGCGCCCTCTTCGGAAAGACCCGGTTCCAGGATGTGATCGGACTCAAGGACGTTCTCCTCGCAAACCCCGAGTGGTTCATGCGCGCCTTCTGCGAACACCTCCTGGCCTATGCCCTCGGCCGCAAACTCGACCTCAGCGACAAGCCCGCGGTGGACAGGATCGTGGAAAAGGTGATGGCCAGAAAAGGTCAGTTTTCCAGCGTTGTTTCCGAGGTGGCCACCAGCTACCCTTTCCTCCACAAGACGAACCAGCTCGCGCCCCACGCGAACCCGGATAAGACCAGGCCATGATCCTCAAGCGCCCCTCCCTTTCCCGCCGCACCGTCCTGCGTGGTGCCGGGGCGACCCTCGCCCTGCCGCTGCTTGAGATCATGCGGGATCGCAGCCACGCAGCCGGACCTTCACAGGGGAAAGCGCCCATTCGCGCCGGCTTCTTCTACATTCCCAACGGGGTGGTGCAGCGCGCGTGGCATCCGGTGGATGAGGGAAAAAACTTCACCCTCTCCCCCACTCTCGAACCACTCCGGCCGATCCGCGAACACATCTCGCTCCACACCAGACTCGACCGCATCAAGGTCGCTGGTACTGACGGCCACGCCCAGGCCGGGGCATGCTGGCTCAGCAGCGCGGCGCCCGACGAACTCTCGCCCGCCGGCTATCCCCTCAAGAAGACGATCGACCAGATCATGGCCGAGGAGGCCGGCAAGCACACCGCCTTCCGCTCCCTTGAGCTCAGCTGCAATCCCTACGAGGACAATCGGGAATCGGTCTACTTCGACAACATCTCCTGGTATGGGCACGGACACGTGGCGCGCTCCCTCCGCGATCCCCAGGCCGTCTTCAATCGCCTCTTTGCCGTAAAGGAGCACCAGGAACAGGGCAGCGTGCTCGACCTCGTGAGGGAAGACGCCAGGTCGCTGGACCGTGACCTTGGGGTGGCCGACCGCGGCAAACTCGACGAATACATGGAATCGATCCGCACTGTCGAGCGGCAGATCGAACGCGTAACCAGGCGTCAGGCCGAGATCGACCAGCTGAAGGTCGCCCCTCCCACCAAGCCATGGCAGGCCATGACCCGGGACGAGTTCATCCAGGTCATGGGGGACCTCATGATCCTGGCCTTCCGCACCGACCTGACCCGCGTGTGCACCATCATGAGCAGTCCCGAGCGCTGGGGCTCCCCTCTCACCGTCCACGGACTCTTTGACAAACCGGTCGACCACCACAGCATGACCCACGGGCAGGGCAATGAGCACGTCCGCACCAAGCTCGAGGCTCTTGATCAGTTTCACCTCCAGCAGTTCGCCACCCTGGTAGCCAAGATGGCAGCCGTCCCGGAAGGCGAGGGCTCCCTGCTCGACAACTCCATGTTCCTGCTCGGTTCCGGCATCAGTGACGGCTCTCTCCACGTCTACACGGACCTGCCCACCATCATTGCGGGTCGCGGGGGCGGGGCCATCGCCGCCAATCACCATCTCAAGTCACCACCGGGCACCCCTATCGCCAACCTGTGGCTCTCCATGATCCAGGTCATGGGAGTGAAGGCCAGCAAGATCGGGGACAGCACCGGCGCGCTCAAGCTAGCCTGAGGAACACGCTCCAACCATACGGCCCGGGGCTCTTCTTGTTCCACGATTCCAGACCCACCTGATGCCCTTCAAAATCAAGCTTGGCGACTACGGGATGGTGCTCGTGCTTCTCGCACTGGTGGCCCTCTTCAGTCTCCTCACTCTGAAAAGGAAGGACAACGATGGCCCCAGCGCAGCCGACAATCTCGTGGAGCAAGTTAAAGGGAGCGTGGAGAATGACGCCCACGTGCTCATCTTCGGCAAAGCCAAGACCAGCTACGAGGATGTCGCCAAACGGACCGCGGAAGGGCTTGAGAAGAAGGGGCTCAAGAACTTTCAACTCGTCATTGGCGAACCACGTGATCTACGCCTCGCCCTGAACAAACTGCGCGACGATGACGGCCAGCTCGGTGCCATCGCCACCAGCGGCGACGCCCTCGACGAACTGATCATCGACCTCCCGGAGAACTACCCGGAGTTCACCGCCTACGAGGTTCTCCGTCCGAGCACCAGAATCTACTCGACCTTCTTCAAGACCGACACCTTCCTCTCCATTTTCAAGCGGGTCGTCGTCATTGCCATCGTGGCGGCAGGCATGACCCTGGTCATCATCACCGCGGGCATCGATCTCTCAGTGGGCAGCCTGGTTGGTCTTTCCGCAATGGTCGGCGCGGGCGTGGTGCAGTCCGCCGTGCATCGAACGATGGCATCTGGAGGAGCCATCAATGATGTGGGAATGGGCGGCGTCGGACTGGGATTCCTGGCCGCCATCCTCTGCTGCGCCGCGATGGGGCTGCTCTGTGGATCCCTCATCGCCTTCTTCAAGGTCGCACCCTTCATTATCACCCTGGGCATGATGATGATTGCCCGCGGCCTTCAGAAAATGTCGCCCAAGATCGATGCCCTTCCGCAGTCATTCGACTGGCTCGGCCAGGGCAAGATGCTCGGCATCCATAACACCATCATCCTGCTCCTTCTCCTCTACATCGCAGCCCATGTCTTCATGTCGCGCACGAAGTACGGCCGCTACATCTACGCCGTCGGTGGCAACCCCGAAGCCGCGCGCCTGAGCGGAGTTCCTGTCACCGGAGTGCTCATCTTCGTTTACACCCTCTGTGGTCTCCTCAGTGGATTGGGGGGCTGCGTGGAGGCTTCTCAAATCGGAACCGCGACCACCACCATCGGGGTCTCTCTCGAACTGCAGGTCATCGCCGCGGTCGTGATCGGGGGGACCAGCCTCTTCGGGGGAACAGGCCGCATTTTCGGAACCCTGATCGGAGCGCTGATCATCGCGGTAATGAAGACCGGCATGGGACAAATCAACTTCGGCGACGCGCTGCAGGACGTCGTTCTCGGAGTAATCATCGTCATCGCGGTTCTGATCGACAAGATGCGCCAGAGCGGTGGATTGCGAAAGCTCCTCGCCGAGCCGCACTGATCACGGGGTATCCTTCGATCCTCTGAATAGTCACGATCTCCGATCCGGGGTCGTTCAAAATACACGAGGTTTGAGATTCACAGCGCCAAGCTGACGATCCATCTTCTCAGCCCGCTTATGAAACGATCCCGCTTCCTCTCCGTCTTTCTCTCCGCGCTGGTTCTCTCGCTTGCTTCCTGCGGCGAAAAGAAGGATGCCAGCAACAACACCAAGAGTGGAGACAACTCCGGTAGCGGCGAAACCAAGGGAACCATTGGCATGACCTGCATGGATCTCAACAACCCCTTCTTCCGCCTCATCGCTGACGTAATGACCGAGGAGGCCGAGAAAGCCGGCTACAAGCTGATTGCCCTGGACGGCAAAAACAATCCGGTCGAGCAGATCACCCAGATGAGAGACTTCGTGGCGCAGGAATGTGCCGCGATTTTCCTCCACCCCGCAGACTCCGCCGCGGTGGCCGATGGCATCAAACACGCCTTCGATGCCGGCACCCCGGTCTTCACCTTCGACATGGAAATGGACAGCCAGGAAGTACGCGACATGGTGACCGCCCACATCGGGAGCGATAATTTCCAGGGAGGTCTCCTCGCAGGTGCGAGCATGATGAAAGTCACCGGCGGAAAAGGAAAAATTGGAATCATCAATCTCCCAACCGCCGGTTCCTGCGTGAAACGCGTCGATGGATTCAAGAAGCACCTCGCTGACAACAAGAGCGAACTCGAGATCGTCAGTGAGCAGAATGGCCAAGGCAAGATCGACGAAGGCTACAAGGTGGCGAACGACATGCTCAGCGCCAACCCGGACATTGTCGCCATTTTCTGCATCAATGACCCCTGTGCCCTGGGTGCCTACCGGACGGTGAGCGAGCGTGACAAAACCGATCAGATCACCATCATCGGCTTCGATGGCTCGCCCGATGGCAAACAGGGAGTCTTCGACAAGAAGCTCTACGACACCCCCCAGCAGTTTCCGGCCAAGATGGCGGTCGAGACCGTGGCCAATTTCCTGAAGTACAAGAAGGGCGATGAGATTGAGAAAAGCATCTTCCTTCCCTGCAAACACTACTTCCACGAAGACGCGGTCAAGGACGAGAACCGCGCCGGTTGGACCAAATAGTCTTTACCAGGTGTCAAAGATGCGCTTCCCCGGCTTCTTTACTTGGAGTGCGTTCTTGTTCCTGGGCGTTGCTCCGTTCTTCCCGTCCCTCCACGCCGAGATTTCCTTCGCGGAAGGAACCCTCGGCGAAGGCACTCGCTGGGAGACACCCTTTCACATCATTGAAAGCAACAACCCGGGGCCGACGGTGCTGATCACCGGCGGACTCCACGGGAATGAACCGGCCGGGGCCCGGGCCGCGGAACAAATCCGCCACTGGCCCATTCTCCGTGGTCGCCTCGTGGTCCTGCCGCGGGCCAACCAGCCCGGACTCAGGGCGGGAACGCGCCACCTGCCGGAACTCGCCAAGTCGGAGGCCGATCTCAATCGCAATTTCCCCCGAACCGGGGCCGATGGCGAGGCCCTGACCGACATCGGGCGGGCCATCTGGAACCTCGTCCGAAAGCACGAGCCGGACTGGGTGATCGATCTGCACGAAGGCTATCACTTCCACCAGATCAACTCGAAATCGGTCGGTTCGACCATTCTCGCCTCACGGACCGGGACCCAGGTGACCAAGCCCGCGGTGCCCGGGATGCTGGCGGTCGTGAATGCTACCATCGAGGACGGCAGGAAGCACTTTGTTCCGCTGCAGGGAACCGCCAACGGCAGCCTCACCCGCGCTGCCGCGGAACGTCTCGGAGCCGGCGCCCTGATCCTCGAAACCACCACCCGCGAACAACCCCTTTCGCTCCGCACCCGTCAGCATCGGCTGATGGTGCGGGCTCTCTTCCGGCATCTCGGGATGGTGGGGCCGAAGGCTCCCACCATGACCCGTCCCCGGGGGGATGACCGCACTCTCCGGGTGGCCCTCTACGACAGCGGCGGGGTGGGAGGAAGCGGACCCCGCAATGTGCAGGAGGTCATGAAAACAATCCCGCGGAGTCTCACCTGGCGCATTGGTCCCTCCGATATCCGGGAAGGAGTCCTGGACCACTTTGAGGTGGTGATCTTTCCGGGGGGAAGCGGAAGTAAGCAGGCGGCCGCACTCGGGATCGAGGGCCGTCAGCAGGTCCGAACCTTTGTCGAACGGGGTGGGGGGTTCGTTGGCATCTGTGCGGGCGCCTACCTCGCGGCAGCCAACTACAAGTGGTCCCTCAAGATAGGCGATTACAAAACCTTCTGTGAAGCACGGGAGATCCCGGAGGTCGGACGCAAGAGCATGTGGTACCGGGGCCCGTCCGCAACGGTCACGATGGAACTTACCGACGAAGGCCGCAGGATCCTCGGAAAGCAAACCGGTCCCTTCCCGGTGCGCTACCACAATGGCCCCATCGTCTCCCCCGCCAACCTGTCCAGTCTTCCGGACTACCAGGTCCTCGCCTGGTTCCGCAGCGAAGTGGCCCACTACGAACCCCAGAAGGGAACAATGGTCAATACCCCGGCCATCATCACAGGGGCCTTCGGCAAGGGCAGGGTTCTCTCTATCAGTCCGCACCCGGAATCCTCCAGGGATCTGCGCTCCATGGTGGCCCGCGCAATCCAGTGGGCCGCCGGCAACTGATACCGGATCCTGCTGCGGGACTATTTCAGGGGGCCAAGCGACTTCAGCTCCTCGATCCCGAACTGCGCCTCCCCCAGGCCCGCCACCTGCAGGACGAGCTTTTCACCCTGCAGGATCGCCCGCTGGGCCAGCAGGATCGATCCGCCCTGCGTTTCCACCCGGTAGCTTGCTGGTTCCGGTGCCACCTTGCGCAACACCAGACAATCGGCCTCATCAAGGATGGAGTGCTCCCGCACACCCAGGAGAACCGATCCGAGACGGAGCCTGCCGTCGCCCAGCGAGTCAAAGGCGCCCTCCGAAAAATCCCCCGAGCGCAACAGGAGCCCGGCCCGGTCACCCTGCACGAGCGCAGCCACTTCGGCGGGAAGGGGTTGGAAGAACTCCAACCGAGCCACCTGCGGGGCGGTAACAGCCCGCCCCTCCCAGCGTCCGCCCAGATGGAAGGCGGTGCGGTTCGCCTTGAGGACATCCGTCGCCAGCCGCGAACCCGCCCGCAGCACCACATGCGGTAACATCGGTTCCGCCTCTTCGCTGTCCTCGCCATTGACGCTCACCCTGTCGATCACCACCTCGCTCAGGCGGTTGAACTTCTCTATCCGCACCGCCAGGCCCACATAGACCTGCTCATCACGCATTCTCCCCGCTGAAACCTTCAGCATTCTCCAGCGGCGGCCGTCCGGTGAGTGATAGGCGGTCACGTCGTAACCTTCACGCACCAGCTTGACCCAGTAGGGCAGTTTCAGGGTGGGAAGTTCCCTGCCCGTCGAACTGCCCCCCTGGTAGCCCCAACGCCGGAAATGCACCCCCTTTTCTCCGTGGGGATGGACCCCCAGCACCGCCTTGCGATGTTCCGGCGTGATCCCGTCACAGATCACGATCCCGGCATAGGAGTCCTCTCCTTCATTGGCCAGGCTCACCACCCGGGCCCGGATCTCGCAATCACCCTTCACCGGTGCATAGACCAGGTGAAAGGCCGCAAAACGTTCATCCGCTGCCCGCGGCGAGGCCGATACGATGAACTGCCCGTCGCGCCAGCGCGCCTTGCCCGGCACCAGCGTCCTGCCGAGGTCCCGATTCCGCCAGGGGGCGGGAAGGGCCCCGCTCAGCAGGGTCTCCGGCTGCTCCTGATCCTCGTTCAGCCTCCGCTCCACTTCGAGGCTGACAATCTCCCCCAGTGGAGTTGCCACGGGCTTGGCTCCCCCGGGAGTGATCGTGATCGCATTGTCCCCAATGGCGATAACGCCCTCCCATTTCGCGCCCGCCCTCGTTTCGAGAACTCCCACCAGGGAGCTGGAAACCCGATCCCCCCCTTCCGGCTCGCCGGACTCCGTCGCGGCGGGGTCCGGTTCATCCTGCGCGGACCCCTGCCCGATGACCAGCACGAGACCGGTCAGGATTGCCTTTGCGGTCCTCATCGTTATCGCTGATACAGCGGGACGTACTGGTAGGGCATGGCCAGGATCATGACATTGATCGCCGTCTCATAGGTGGGTCCCACCGAGGTGTTCTCAAACCAGAGCGAGGTCTCCCCATCGTTGTGCACACGGGAAAGGAGGACCCCCTTGATCTTCGTATACCAGTTCCGCCAGGTTTCCCCGCCAATCATGTACTGGGCCGGGGCCGCGTAAAAGTTACCATAAGTGAACCACCGTTGCCGCTCCCCGAAGTTTTCGAAGAGATACTTCGACCCCTCCCTGACCAGGGGGTCATCGTAGTGGCCGCAAACCTGCAGTGAGTAGATGGCGGCCGCCGTCCGGGCAAATCCCGGCCCGCTTCCCGGTTGATAGGAAAAGCCACCCTTCGCCTTATTATAACAGCTCCGCACATAGTTCACCGCGTCATCGATGGTGGTCTGCGGCACTTTCAATCCCCCGTTTTTTGCCGCCCGCAGGGCCACCACCTGCAGGACCGTGACCGAAATATCCGCATCCGTGGCCGTGGGCTTGTAGCGCCATCCGCCATTCTCGTTCTGGCTCGAGACGATGATCTTGACCAAACGCTCCAACTTGGACCGGATCGACGGGTTACTGGTTTGCCCGTAGAGTTCCGCCAGGGCGATGGTGGAGATCCCGTGGAAGTACATGTACTGCCCGTTATCCTTGTCGCCGATCAGGCCCTCGGGGGAAACGGAGTCGAGGAGATACTGCACCCCCAAGGTGACCTCCCGGCCATACTCGCCCTCTCCCGGCAAATGCCCGGAGGCCTGGAAAGCCATGAGCGCATAAGCCGTCATGGCAATGGGATAATGACGCTCCTTTTCGTTGCGTCCCTGCCAGGACCCGTTTGGCGACTGGTACTTAGCGAGGTACTTGAGCCCGCGGTTGATGATCCGTTCGGTCTCGGCATCCACCTTCACTGCGCTCTCCGCCTGCGCCCGTGCCAATCCTGGCACAAGGGCCGGAACAAGAATGAACAACAGGAGCAGGACACGCATCGGCATGATTTCGCAAGAGATCGTTATTTCCCGCCGGGAGAATCCGCGAGGTTCTTCAAGTACTGCTCAATCATCCGGCCATACTCAGGGGAGTAACGTTCCCCCTGTGACTGCCGCAACGCTCCCCGCGCCCTCTCCGGCAGTCCAATATGCTTGCTCCCCCCTGAACGCTTCCGCCGCGGACCGTCTGCTCCGCCTTTTCCGGTCCAGTTTCCCTCGTTGCCCTCCCCTTTCCCTTTCTCCTGTCCCTGTCCCTGCCCTTGGCCCTGTCCTTCACCCTGCCCTTGGCCCTGTCCTTCACCCTGCCCTTCTCCCTGGCCCTCACCCTGCCCTTGGCCCTGTCCTTCTCCCTGGCCCTCACCCTGCCCTTCTCCCTGGCCTTCTCCCTGGCCCTCACCTGGACTCAGTCCGGCCTGGGCCAGCGAAAGAGCGGCCGCGGCTTGTGAAAGGGATGCCTGCGCGGACTGTGATTCCGACTGGGAATTGGAGGGATTGCCGGCATTGGCCTGCGCCGCCGCATCAGCCAGAGATTGCTGGGCGGACTGCAGGGCGGACTGGGCTCCCAGGGGCAACGACCCCTGCGAACCGGAAGCCAGTGGACTGACCTCACTGTTCGCAGCCTGCAACGCACTGGCGGCTGGCTGCGTAGCGGCGCCCAGAGCTTCGGCCAGTTCCTGAATTTCGCCCTGCTCCCGGGCCTGGGCAGCCGTGCCTTGCTCTCCACCAAGGGCCTCCCCGGCCTTCTGCATCTCGCCAATCGCATCCGCCAGGTTTCCCTCTCCCAGTTGCTGGGCGGCCTGGGCGGCAGCCGGTTGCGCCTGGCCGGCCGCTTCCGCCGTGGCAGGACTGCCGGATTCCTGCGCCGCTTGCTGCAGCGCATCGGCAAGTGCTTCCTGCCTGTCCTGAAGTTCCTGGAGTGCTCCCGCGTTCGGCTCCAGTTGGGCCAGCGCCTCCGAAACCTGTTCCTGCGCTTCCTCTATTGCCGCCAGCGCCTCTTCCAGCGAAGCCTGGTCCGATCCCGGGGCTTCCCCGAGCTGCTTCTGCAGCTCGGCGATCTTCTCGTCGAGCTTCTCCCGTGCCGCCTGCAACGATTCCAGCGCTTCGCCCTGCTGGGGCTGGGCGGCCAACGGATTGGTCTGTTCCAGGTTCCCCTGTGCCTCCTCCATTGCTTCCGCCGCCTGGCCAAGGTCCTGGGCCGCCTCGGGAGCAGGACTTTGCGCCTCGTTCTGCAACTGACTGGTCTGCTCTCCAAGTTGATCCTGACGCTCGGCCAACTTGTCGGAAGTCGTTTCCGCAGGCTCGGCCACTTCGTCAATGGTGTCCTTCTGGACTTCCTGCTGCCCGGCGATGACCTCGTCGAGCTTCTCCCGGATCTCCTGCAGGGCTTCAAGGTCTTCCCTGGCCTGTTCCAGCTCCGCAATCTGCTCCTGTAACTTTTCCTCCGCCTGCTCCAGCGCATCAAGGGCAGCCTGCTGGGCCAGGGGATCGTTCTGGCCCTCCGCCAGCGCCTGCTGCGAGGCCGCCATCTGCTCGGCCGCTTCCCCGATCGCCCGGGCCGCTTCCGGAGCGGGCGACTGGGCCTCCCGCGCCACCTTCCCGGTCTGCTCCTGCAGGACCTCCTGCGCAGCAGCCTGCTCCTCCTTCAATTGATCCGTGTCCCCTGCCTGCTCCGCCTGGGCGCTCTCCGCCTTGATCGTCTTCTCTCCCTCCTTGAGCTCCTGGACCTTTTCCAGAAGCTCCTTGAGGTGCTCCAACTTGTCGAGAGGCACTTCCTCCACGAATTCTGCCTTCTCGATTTCCTCGAGCAATTTCTCCCGGGCTTTCTCCAGGGCCGCCAGGGCCGTCTTTTCAGGCGGCAGGGCCGCTTCCTTGCGCGCCTCCGGCGGAGCGCTCTGTCCCAGCGCGGCCCGGGCCTCCTGCATCGGCGCGATCGATCCGGACAGGGCATCTGCCACCTCGGGAACAAGCCCGGAAAGCTCCTGGCGCAGGAAATCCGCACGGTCCACCAACTCCGCCTGATCCCGTTGCAACCGCTCCGCCCGACGCTCATCGCTGACCTCCGGTCCATCCAGCCCCATCCGTTCACGCGCTCTTTCAATCTCCTTCTCCAGATGGCGCTGCACATTCTCAATCAAGTTTGTGATGGCAACCTGCTGCTCGGGACGGGCGTGTTCAAGACGCCGCTCCAGATCGGTGATCTGTTTCTCCAGGTCCTGGACCCGTTCGTTCTTGAGGACCAGTTCCTCTGCCTCGGCCCGCTCCCGGTCATCCAGATCCCCGGTCTTCTCGATGACGTCCTTCTCCCCCCGGATCAGTTTGTCAAGTTTCTCCAGACCGTCGAGAAGCCTGTCGAGCGGATCGCGATCCGGTTGCAGGATCATGACCAGGCGCCACAGGGTGTCACGCGCACTCTTCTGGTAGCCGGCCGCGCTCATCAACCGGTCGCTCTTGAGATCGAGAAAGGCCGATTGCAGGGCCGCCGTCAGCTTGTGCTCCGCCACGAAGGAAAGAGCATCCCCGGGACGGTTCTCCAGCGAGCCCTCGAAGGACTCCTGCATGTTCGTCAGGGCGGAAAGAACAAGTCCGATCTCTTTCTGCAGCGCTTCCTGTTCAGTTTCCTGCAGGCGCCGTGAAATCGCAAAGTCATTCTGCCGGCGGGCCGCCGAAGGCTTCCGCGAGGCCATGATCAACGCCACCGTCTCATGCAGGTTGCTCGATTGGCGGTCCCCGAGGACCTGCACCCGCTCGGCCAGTTGGTAAAGCGCGAGCTGACGCTGGTACTCCAGAAGGACCTGGCGCATCTGATAGGAGGCCGATTTCTGGCCGGCGTAGGCATTGAGAGCCTCCGCTCTCCTGCCCGTCCTGTTCTCCCCGGTGCGAGCGGCATTAAGCTGGTTCACGATCTCGGGCATGAGTTCTCCTGAGACATTGCCCATGACCTTCTGGATGCCCTGCAGGATCTCCACATCGGCGCCTTCCAGTCCGTTGCGGCCGAACTCGTCCACCAGTTCCGCGAGCAGCGCTGCGCTATCCGCGGTCGAGTTGCCGATGCGTTGCTGGCCCTGCTCCTGCTTGAGAAGGGAGGTTTCCGCCAGGACGGTACAGGGAACAAGGAAAACGCAGAATCCCGCGATCACTCGTCTGCTCCATTTGAAAACCTTGGCATCCATTCTTCTGGCTCCCTCCCTATTCCTTCCTGTTGTCCCCGGAGGCATCTGGCTGCGCCGGGGTGCGCTGGGCGCGAATCCACTCGGCAAGGGCGGTATTGAGGCGTTCCTGGTCATCGGTGGCTCGATCGATCCGCCCGAGCGAATCTCCCACCCGGCTTAACAAATCATCGCGCTTTTCGCGAGGGGTAACAACCCTGAGAATCCGGACAGCACTCTTTCCCTGCTCCGTTGTGTCATTCTGATCATCCGCCTCGATCCAGAATTCGAGTTCATCGCCCACCTGAAGAGGCGGTTCAATCTGACTCAGCTCCCAATCGAAGAGTTCGGTCACCTTCCTGGCACCCCGCTCCGCAATGGGCAGGTCCAGGACTCCCCCCTCGCCCTCGGGGCCCACTTTGTAGGTCAGGACCAGTTTCTCGATCCCAAACCGGTCTTCCGCTTCGTAGCCCACCAGGACCCGGGCCCGGGCGGTGACAAGTTCACGCTGCCGCGAGGGCTTCACAATCCGCACCTTGGGAGGTTCATCACTGAGGACATCAACCCGGTAGACCGTCGCGTTCTGTGAAGCCATGTCCTCGGCATCCAGAAGTTCAACCGTGAAGCCATTCAGCCCCGCTTCCACCTCCACCACGGCATGGAGGACGCGAGGATCCTGCCGATCCGCGGTTGCCTCCACCGCATTGTTCTCTCCAGCTCCCAGCAGGCGTACCGTTCCCCGTTTGAGCGGTTGATTGGCGGTAATCCTGAGGGAGAGCTCACTGGAGGGATAGAGAAGAAACTCGCCGGGCCGATGAGTGCTGGGCGGTAGTTTCATGTAAGCGGGATAACTCTGTTTCCCCACCAGTTCCTCCACGGATGGTCGCGAAAGGGCGCGCACTGACTCCCGCCTGCTTCGCCCGTCATTGATCACGACCTGGAAGGTGAAAGATTCCTGCACGTTCTCCAGGGTGGCCGCATAGCGGTTATCCCCGCCGCCCCGCTCCATGCGAACCTTCTGCCGGCGACCAGATGCATAGCGGATGCGAAGCGACCCCTCCTCCGGTTCATAACCCTCCACCCGGGCTTCCACCTTCACGCTGTCACCAATCCCGATCTTGAGATCCTGCGAAGTCCAGACCACCCGGGTGGCGCGCGGAACAGGCAGATCGGAAAGAAAGGCCCGCTTCAGCAGGTCCTCGGTGATCGTTCCCCCGGCGTAGTAGCCTCCACTCGCCAGACCCACCAGGAGCAGCAGGACCAGAAGGGCGCGTTTCAACGACCGCGTGCTCACCACCTCGGTGAGTCTCATTGGCCTGGCGAAGTCTTCGGTCTCTTCCACCATGCGCTCCACCATGTCCCGGGCTCCCTCCCCCGGCACGGTGGCCTTGCCCCGGGCAAACTGGACCGAGGCAATAAGGCGGCTCCGGAAACCCGGTTCGCTTTCCTCCACCATGAGAGCCAGAGTCTCCTCGTCCCGCTGTTGCGTCGACAGTGCTGCCAGAGCCCGGAGGAGCAACCCTGCCGCCAGAATTCCCAGGCCGATGAGCACTCCCGTCCGCGTGTCGAGAGGAAGATCCACCACCCAGTCCACGGCCAGGAACAGGCCAAGTCCCAGAAGGGTCACACTGATCGCCACCGCCATCCGCCGCACGAATTCCACCCGCACCAGCTTCCAGCGCACCGCCGCCAGCTTCCGGCGGAGCCTGGCCCCCAGCTCGTCGGGGAGGGCAGTCGATGATGATGGCGGCAGATCGCTCATTTACTTCAATTCGGAAACCTTGCGGACGATCCACTCGATCGTAATGAACAGGATGAGAAGTCCAAAGAACAGGGGCGAAGACCAGAGGTCGACTTCCTTGAAACTGGTAAGGCGGGCCGTGCGCCTGGTGAGGGACGCCGGTAACTCGTCAAGTTGGGCAAGCGGCAGGTAGGCTCCCCCGGTCTGCCTGGCCAGGTCGCGAAGGAGCGGCTCGTTCAACGCCGCCCGGGCATACTCCCGGTTATCGTCAATTACCGTGTAATCGAGGGTGGCGATCCTGTCTCCAGGCAGGGCCAGCCGGTAGTTGCCGGGAGGGCCCGCAGCCAACTCAGCCCGATAGATCCCAGGCTGACCAGGGATGGCGCGCAGGATCACCTCCTGGCGCCGGTCCGGATTGTCCCCCACCGCCAGCACGGCCTGAACCACTTCATCCTCCCGGGGCTCCCAGCTGGCGGTAAAGAGCCGTGCGTAAATCCTGACCCGGTCGCCCTGCCGGAAACGCCGGCCATTGGCTTTCAGATTCGCCCGGGGCGCTTCGGTGAGAAGGCGGGCTCCCGCCATGCGCTGGATGATCTGCCCCCAGAGAATCGTATGGTAGCGGTCCCCCACATTGCGCCGGAAGCGCCAGAAATTGTCGGTGCCGACGAAGAGGACTTCTCCTGCCCCGTAGCGATGCAGCGCCACCACCGGTGTGGTTTCTGACCCGGAGGCAGGATCGGGCCGGGTGAGCAGGACTTCCGCGGCCGGCTTGGCCCGCTCCACGCGCGCCGTCCAGTAGATCGGCGGGAGGCGTCCCCAGAGCGCTTCGCTCACTCCGGCATCATCCCCGAGGCGCAACATCACACTTTCCCGGCCCGCCGGGGTGAGACTGAGCCGGAGAGGCCGGACGGACAAAGCGCTGGAAGCACGGATGGATGTCCCCGCCACCTCCACCGGAAGCAACTGCTCCAGTTCCGTCCGTCCGAATGCCGAGGGCATGAAGCGCTTGCCGGCAATCACGACCAGAGCCCCGCCCGCGCTGGAGACATAGTCCCCCAGCAGGGAGAGCCGTCCCTCGGTGAGAAAGCGCGGATCTATGTCACCCAGCAGGACGAGATCGAAATCGAAGAGGTCTTCCGCGCGCACCGGGAACTCCCCGAGGTATGGGCTGCCCGGCACGCGGGCGATCTCGCGGTCTCCCTCGAAGAGGAAACAGGAAAGCTCCACCCGTTGTTCCCGCAACAACATCGCTTCCAGGTACTTGAACTCCCAGCGAGGGGCCTGATCGAGGAGAAGCACCTTGAGTCGGCGGTCCACCACGCGCAGGGCCGCACGCCCGGTGTTGTTCTCCGCCAGCACTTCGCCCGTACCGTCAGCCTCGAATCTCGCTTCCAGGACGTATTCACCCACCCGCTTGGGCACGAAGAGGGTGGTAATGTCCCGTGGACCATCCTCCTCAATACTCACTTCCTCCTCCGCCACGTCCACTCCGCCCAGCGAGAAGATCACGCGCCCGCTCCCTCCCTTCATTCCCTGCGTCCGCAACTTCACCGTCACCGGAGCGGCATCATCTGCCAGTAGAACCTCGCGCACCTCCACCCCTTCGATCGCGACATCGCGAGCCTCAGGATCGCCCACCCCGATGGCATAGACCGGAACTCCGGCTTCCTTCAATTCCTGCGCCACTGCTCCAAGCGCAACCCCGCTGTTCTGGCCCCCGTCGGTGATCATCAACAATCCGGCCAGGGAGGTTCCGCGGTAACGCTCCATGGCTCTGCGAAAGGTCTCTCCCAGCGCAGTCTTTTCCCCGGCTGGCGCAAGCGGGAGGGATGGCTCTTCCCGTTCCCGCAACGAATCAGCATCAAAATTGAAGCGGGGGACGTGCAGGTCCTTCTCCAGGGAATCGAGAAGTGACACCCCGTCCGGGGAGGAGAGGGCTTTCTCCACCTGCTGGAACCGGCTCATGCCATCCCCGTCCTTGAACGCCATGCTCCCGGTCCGGTCGAGAAGGAGCGGCAGGGTCCGCGGGACTTCCCGGGCCAGGGTGAGGACAAGGACCGGTTGCAGCAGGATGGCGAGAACGAGGGCAAGGAAGGTCAGCCGGAGGGCCGTGAGAAGAACCCGGCGACCGCCCGGCAGCTCCTGGGGACTCCTGCGGTAGAGCCACCAGCACAACACCGCCAGGACCCCCATGAGCACGGCGGCCAGAAGGCCCCACTGCGCTGTCTCCCAGCGCAGGGACCACCCGGCAAGGCCGTCCACATCGTCGACCTCTACGCCGAGGGCCGTGAGAATCCAGTCGGTCATGGTGTTCCTTGTCTCCCCCTTTCCATCATTTCGATCGGCTGAACCATTGCGCAAGGATGATTTCGATCGCGGCAAGGGCGATCACGACAAGGAGAAGCGGCCACCAGAGTTCTGATCCCTTGCGATGAGCACCAAAGTCCGCCGCGCTGCTCCCCGTTCCCCACCCGACTACCGTGGCGGAGTCGCCCAGGCGGGCCAGCTGTTCCGCCCCCAGGAGAGAGAGGCTCGACTCGCGCACGCTGGGACGCACCGCGAACAGGACCGGATCGGGCTGTCCGTCGATGGTGGCCTGGTAGGCTCCCCCCCGGTGTATCCGGTCAAACTCCAGGACCGAACTGCCCTCCGCCTCAGACAACGTGGTCAGGCGGCCGAGTGCTTCCGGGTCCCCGACTTCGTATACCGTGGCCTCCCTGCCCGCGAGGTCCGCCTCGAGGCGATGCCGCAGGGTCTCCCCGGCTTCGACGTTCAGGTTGCTCTCACGGTTCTGCACGATCCCCCCGAGGAGCCGGTTGATGAAGGGCACGAAGGCCGGACGGATCGCGAAATCGTTCCAGTCCAGATCAGCCGTGCTGGTAAAGACGAAGACTTTGCCCAGCCCATGCTCGCTCTCCACCAGGGCGGGTTGACCATCATCGTAGCGCAGGGCCAGACGATGGTCCCGGTCCCCGGGTTCCAGGCCCAGCACCTGGCGAAACTTCACGCGGGCGAGGAGGTCCCCGTCAAGGCCGAGGGGATTGGTCTCGGTCGGAACCATGACGCGGGGCCGGGTGGCGGCGTTCCCATCGCGGGCAACAAAGGAAACGGGGAGAAGCTGGTGCTTGCCGTGAAGCAGGGTGTTGTAGGATTCCGGCCGGAGGTTCCCGCCGGGAAACACCATCAACCCGCCCCCTGCTTCCACGTAGCGCGCAAGGCGGTCCGCAAAGGGCAGGGGCACGTCGGCCACGTTGGCGAGAACGATTGCGTGGTAGCGATCCAGCGTCTCCCCGGCCAGATCCGACACCGAAACAACAGACGGCTTCACCGGATAGGCAGCCCGCATCTCTTCCGGGACCGGGGCCAGTGCGTGACGAAGGAAGAAGGTTTCCGACTCACGATCTTCCCCCCCGGGATCGCCATCGACCAGCAACACGCGCACATCATCCATGGCCTGCATCACTATCGTGCGCCGGTCATCGAAGGGAACGCCGTCATCCTCCAGGGCCACCGTCACCCGGTGGTAGCTGGCACTGGGCAGGGTGGCATACAGCGTTGCGCTCTCACTGCTCCCGGGCTTCAGTTCGTCAATCATCCACGGCTCCCCCGCTGGTTGTCCGTCCACCAGGAGTTTCACCGGAACATTGCGCGCCGGAGAGGAGCCGTAGTTGGTGATGTCCACGTCGATCCGGAAGGGTTCATTCACGGCGGGAAGTGCGGCCGCCGGCGTGAGACGGCTGATCCCCAGATTGGCGGGAGCCGGCGTCCCCACCATCACGAGGTGAATCCTGGTTCCGGCGGAGATATCGCGCAGGCGGGCCTCCAGGACGGCGAAGGCGCCCCACTCCTCCGCATGCCCGTCGGTGATGAGGTAGAGTTCCTTTTCCGCGGCAGCCTGCCCCTCGAGCGAGCGCACAGCCTCCTCAAGGGCAAGGAGAAGGTCGGCATGGCGATCGGTCTGCGCAATCTCGTCGATGCGCGACGAGACCAGGTCGTGATCGTTGCTGGCTTCGTTGGGATGAAAAGCCCCCGAGATCACCACCGGGGATCCTCCCGGCAGACGATCGAGGATGGCATGAGCCGCCTCACGTGCGAGGGTGAGGCGGGTGCCCTCTCCTTCGCGCGATCCCATGCTGGCCGAGTTGTCCAGCACGATGGCGGCCGCGACCTTGGAACCGGGCATCCCGGACAAACCCTCCACCACCGGCCGTGCCATCAGGAAAGCCAGGAGGGCGACCAGGGCACAACGCAGGACGAGCAGAATCCAGTCCTCCAGTTTCATGCGCCGCTGGTTCTGCTCCACGCTGACCTTGAGAAAGCGCATGGCCGCCCAGGGCACCCGCCGGAAGCGCCGCCGGTTGAGAAAGTGGATGATGATGGGCACCGAGATCGCCGCGATCCCCCACAACAATGCCTGGTTCAGGAAGTTCATCGTAGTCAACCGGAGGTGCTCTTCCTGAAAGCGAGGTAGTTGGCGAGGGCTTCGTCGAGAGATTGGTCCGTTCGCAGGCTCACGAAATGGCATTTGTGACGCTCACAGGCCGCGCGCAGGTGCTCCTGGAACGCTTCGAATGCACGGTGGTAACTCTTCCTGATCTGGCTGGGCCGCGTCCGGATGAGAGGAAGATCCTCCAGTCCCTCGAATTCCACCATCCCGCTGAAGGGGAAGTCGATTTCGCAGGGATCCAGGACCTGCATCACGATCACTTCGTGTCCGTTGAAACGGAGATGCTGGATTCCCTCCAGAACCTCCTCCTCGTCATCGAAGAAGTCGCTGATTACGATCACGATCCCCTTGCGGCGCACCTGGTTGGCAATTCCATGAAGGACCGGGGCGATCCTCGTTCCCCCCACCGGATCGAACCCCGCCAGCCGGTCCATGATCTTGAAGAGGTTGTCCCGGTTGTCACTGCGCGGAAGATACTCCCGGACCTCCTCGTCGAAAATCCCCAGGGCCACCGCGTCCCGCTGGTGGAGGATGAGGTAGGCCAGGCAGGCCGCCATCATCTTGCCATACTCCAGCTTGCTGATTTCAGCAGAAGCGTACTTCATGCTCTCGCTGCCATCCAGGAGGAGATGGGCCACGAAATTGGTCTCCTGCTCATACTGCTTGATATAATAGCGCTCGGTCTTGGCCTGGACCTTCCAGTCAAGGTGCCGCACATCATCCCCGGGCGAGTACTCGCGATGCTGGGCGAATTCGATCGCGAACCCCCGGTAGGGTGATTTGTGTTCCCCCGCCATGTAGCCCTCCACGATGAAGCGCGCGTTCATGCCGAGGGCTTCGGCCCGGGCAATGGTGCGGGGATCCAGGAGCTTGCGGGTTTCAGCGTCCACTTGGAGAGGTTGTTAACGGAATATCCGCCGGTGCGCCATGGACGCACCACATCCACGATCCACTAATCCAGCTTCCTGTCCTTTGGAACGGACTCGAGGATCTTCGCCGTGATGTCGTCCGCAGTCAGCCCTTCACTCTGGGCGCTGAAGTTCGGGATGATGCGGTGCCGGAATATGGGCGGAGCAACCGCCGCGACATCTTCGCAGCTCACATGGCTCTGACCGTTGAGAAGAGCGTTGGCCTTGGCGGCGAGGACGAGGTTCAGCCCTGCGCGCGGTCCCGCGCCCCAGGTGAGCCACTTGGAACAGAACTCAAGCGCCTCATCGGAATCCGGTCGCGTAACACGCACCAGTTTCTCCGCGTAGCGCAGGATGTGATCAGCCACCGGCATGTTGCGCACGGCGCGCTGCATCTCAAGGATCTCCTCTGCACCCAGCACCGGATCGGGGCGCTGCCCTTCGTTCCCGGTGTAGGTTTTCAGGATCTGGAATTCCTCCTCCTCGTCAGGATAATCCACCCTGACCATGAACATGAAGCGGTCGAGCTGCGCTTCCGGGAGCGGGTAGGTGCCTTCCTGCTCGATGGGGTTCTGGGTCGCCAGGACGAAGAAAGGCTCCGGGAGCGGATGATCTTCTCCCCCCACCGTCACCTTGCGCTCCTGCATGGATTCCAGCATCGCGGCCTGGGTCTTGGGCGGGGTCCGGTTGATCTCATCGGCCAGGATGATGTTGGCAAAGATCGGGCCCGGCAGAAACTTGAACTCGCGCTCGTTGGTGGCCGGGTCCGAGTAGATCACTTCTGTCCCCGTGATATCCGAGGGCATCAGGTCGGGCGTGAACTGAATACGCTTGAAGGAAAGGCGGAGCGCTTCCGCCAGACTTGAGATAAGGAGGGTCTTGGCCAGCCCGGGAACGCCGACGAGGAGGGCATGACTTCGCGTAAGGATGGCGATCATCACTTCCTTGACGACCTGATCCTGGCCGATGATGACTTTCGAAATCTCCGCCCGGACCCGCCGGACGGCGTCCTGCAGTTGGGCGGATTCCTGGGAGGCGGCTTCTGCGCTTGTACTCATGAGTGGGCGTATTTTACGGCCCAAAGGTTGCCTCCATTTCAGACTCGGGGCAATCGTGGCAAACGATTTCCTGTCCCGTCGGCCGAACATCACCTCGCCTCATCCGGAAATCTGCTCCCAGGAGCCGGAATTCTTCCCCCATTCGTGGTCCGGACCGGATCCGGGCGCCCCGCCGCGAAGAGAACCAAAGAGCAGCCCACACTGCATCCCCGCGCCCCGATCGGAAGAACCCGCCCGATTTATCCGGAGTCTGCCCCCGGAGCACTGACGGCAGGGCTGCTCGAATCTACCTGGACTGGGGAACGGCTTTCTCCGTCTCTCCCTCTTGCGCCTTCTTCCCGTCTTCCTCAGGTTTCGGCCCGGCCTTTGGAACGTCCCAGGCGGTCATCCACTCCTGCTTGCCTTTCCTGTATCCCCTCTTGAGAAGGCGGGCCTCCAGATCCGGGTTGTGAGCCGCGCCGTAGAAGATGCCGAGATTCCTGCGCCCCTTCTTGTTGACCTGCTTCCGGAGAACCCTGAGGCACTTGGCATTGCGGTCGCCAATGATGACGGTGTTGCCGGCAAAGGCGGCAATCTGATCATCCCCCTGGCCGAGGGTCTTCATCATCTCAAGCTTGAGGCCGTTTGAATTTCCCGAGAGGAGCGCTGCGATCAACCGCGCGGGATTCGGTTGTTCCACGCCCTGGTTCTGCGCCTGCTGGGCCGCTGCCAGTGCAAAGTTGAAGAGCGATTCTCCATTCGCCTCCTGCTTCTGCTGAAATTGTTTCATGGTGAGATCGGCATGAACAAAGTTCCTGGGTGAATAGTCGATCTCCTGCATCTGGCTGGAGAGCTTGAGGAAGCGTGACATCCCATCAACCATCCCCCGCAGGAAGTTGGCCTGAAAATCGCCCCCTCCCTCTTCCCGGTTGGGAACCTTGCCCTCCACCATGTCTTCGCCACCCACCATCTCAAAGAGCAGGGCGTCGTATTTCTCAAAGGATTTGTTGAGGTCAGCGTAGTACTTCTTGTCCGCAATGTGAACCGCTCCGATGAGATCGACTGTCACGCCGTCCTTCTCGTAACGGGTCACCGAGGTCTGCAGGCGTGCGGCCTTGTCGTCTTCAGCGATCCGGATGAACTCGGTGGCTTCCACCACCTCCTTCTTCCCGGGCGCCTCCTCCCTGGCGGACTGATCTTCCTGGGCCCCGGCGGGGGGAAGGAGCCAGGCGGCGACAAAGGCGAGGCAGAGGAACGGACGGATTCGCTTCATGGGAAAATACTGGGATTACACTCACAGCGCGACAAGGACAGGAATTTGTGCCTTCCAGACCCATAAAAGCGGAAAACCCCCTCGTGCGCTTGCTGGCCAGCTATCCCAATCCGGGCTATAGATCCAGCAGATGAGCGCACGATCGCCGCTTCGCTACTGCTCCGATCTCTTCCGTTACCAGCGGAGAAGCTCACGGGAAGTGATGGTCGGCAAGATCGGGGTGGGCGGCGAAAACCCGATCCGGATCCAATCCATGATCACGGCCGACACCCGCGATACCGGGGCCTGCGTCAGGGAGGTCCTCGAGCTGGCAGAGGCGGGATGCGAGATTGTGCGCATCACCGCCCAGACCCGCAAGTATGCCGGAAACCTGGAGCACATCCGGGACGGGGTGCGGGCGGCCGGATGCGAGGTGCCCCTCGTGGCCGACATCCACTTCAAGCCCGACGCCGCCCTTGAGGCCGCCAGGTGGGTGGAGAAGGTCCGGGTCAATCCCGGGAACTACGCCGACAGGAAGAAATTCGAAGTCCGTGACTACTCGGACGCGGACTACGACGAGGAACTCACACGGATCCGCCTCAAGTTCGTTCCTCTCGTGCAGCTCTGCCAGGAACTGGGGCGTGCCATGCGTATCGGAACAAACCACGGTTCGCTCTCCGACCGCATCATGAACCGCTACGGGGACACGCCCCTGGGCATGGTGGAGAGCGCCCTCGAGTTTGTCCGCATCGCCCGCGATCTCGATTACCACGAGATCATCTTCTCGATGAAGGCCTCCAATCCCAAGGTCATGATCGAGGCCTACCGCCTCCTCATCGTGCGACTGGAGCAGGAGGGCGGGGACTGGAACTACCCGATCCACCTCGGCGTGACGGAAGCCGGAGATGGCGAGGACGGCCGGATCAAGTCCGCCATCGGGATCGGATCGCTCCTCGACGACGGGATCGGCGACACCATCCGCGTTTCCCTGACCGAGGATCCCGTCTCCGAAATACCGGTGGCCCGGGCAATGGTGCGAAAGCGCGAGGGGACCTCCGGTTCCGACGAACTGCGGCAGGTGGCGAAGCTCACCATGCACCCCTGCTGGGATCCCTTTTCCTACCAACGCCGCCCGAGTGAAGTGATCGAGATCGGCGGCCACGAACTCGGCGGCAACCACGAATTTCGGGTGGTGACCACCCGGAAGAAGTGGGAGGCCCTTGCTCACCAGCTCGAAGAACTCGGTGACTTCCAACCCGAAATCGTCCTGGAAGAGAGTGGCGTGGTGGAGATCGATCCGCGGAATGATGCAGAGATCGAGCACCTCGACTCCCGGTCCACTCCCGCCCTGGTGACGGTCGGCAACGGACTGGACCTGGAAGTCGTTCCCGCCTTCCGCCTCCTCGCCTCGCGGGTGCAGGCCCGTCACCCGATTCTTCTCAAGGACGTCCTCTCCCCGTCTGGAGAAGCGGACGGAAACTTCCTCGAGACCCTGCTGACCGCCGCGCGCAACATCGGATCCCTGCTTTGTGACGGAATCGGTGACGCCGTCCTCCTCCAGGGGGAAGAGGCCCCGGAACAGAGCCTGCGGGTAAGCTACAACATCCTGCAGGCGGCCGGCGCACGGATCTTCAAGACCGACTACGTGGCCTGCCCCAGTTGCGGGCGCACGCTCTTCAATCTACAGGCTGCCACCCGCAGAATCCGGGAAGCAACCGGCCATCTCAAGGGCCTGCGCATTGCGGTGATGGGCTGTATCGTGAACGGACCGGGCGAAATGGCTGATGCGGATTTCGGTTACGTGGGAGGCGCCCCGGGCAAGATCAACCTCTACGTGGGCAGGGAAGCCGTGAAGTTCAACATCCCGGAGGAGGAAGCCGTTGAACGGCTCGTCGATCTCATCAACGAACACGGGAAGTGGATCGATCCGCCTGTCCGGAAGCCGACCGGGGTCTAGACTCGTTGTCGCCAAGACGGGCGGTTGCGCAAAACCCGGACTCTTGGTAGCCTCCACCTGAGCGAACTCAGTGTGACCAGCACTTCAAAGATCAGGGCCGGAACGATCACGGAAAAAAAAGAGAAGGCCTCCACTGAACTGGCGGGGACCTGGAACGTGCTGGTCTTCGATGATCCTGTAAACCTGATGGAATACGTGACCAAGGTTTTCCAGAAGGTCTTCGGTTACCCCCGCGAGCGGGCGGAAGATCTCATGATGACGGTGCACGTCGCAGGCAAGGCGCTGGTGTGGACCGGCGCGAGAGAGCCTGCGGAACTCTACGTCCAGCAACTGCACAGTTACCAGTTGCACGCCAGCCTCGAGAAAGCGCAGTAGGAATGAAAGTGATCCCCACACTGGAGGGAGGCCTGCGAATCGAGGTGGAAACCGCCACCGACTGGCTGGTGCTGGAACAGATCGCCTCCGATGCCCTGGAGGGCGGGGTCGAGAACCTGCCTACCCGCCTGAGTGCGCTCATGGATGAAGAGTCCGAGTGGGACGAGCTAGTCGTTCCCGAGCTGGAAGATTTCTTCACCGGCCAGCTCCGCATGGTTCGCGACACCATCCACGCCGCCCAGCAGGAATCGACTGACCCGGCGGAGGGAATGTTCCTCATCATGCAGGCCGAGGGCGCCCAATGGTACGGGGCCCTGAATCAGGCCCGGCTCGCGCTGGAAACCCACTACCAGTTCGGTCCCGGCGAGGAAGTGAACGAAGTGGAATCCTTTCCCCCGCCCAAGCGATCGGCCTTTATCCGCAGCCAGTTCTACTGCGCCTTGCAGAGTGTCCTGCTGGAGCACGTCCTCGATTGAGAGCCTGGTGAGCCTGCGGCAGCGGGATCGGAGCGGCTCCGGAACCTTGAGAAATCGCGGTCGAAGGACCACTCCGTTCCCCTGAGGTGATCCCGTAAACTCATCAGCATGCCAAGAGAGAATGTGCGGAGTAGCGGTCCGGGCGATGAAAGTCGGGCTCACCATCACCCAGGCAGACAGCGGTCAGGAACTGCTGGACCGGAGAGTTGAGAATAAAGGTGGCGTTCATCCTGGTGTCGCTCCCGAAGTGGAGATGCTCCTTCAGCCACGCCAGGGGCAGATCCGCGCGAGCCTGCCACCCCTCCGGTCCACAGGTAGCGAGGGAAGTCGCTCCGGTCTCCCTCAGTTCCGCGAGCGGGCTTCGTGGCGAATCGAAAAGGCATGCCCAATGCGCGCCATTGGGGGAGAGATTGAACTCCAGGTAATTTCCGGTAACGGGATCGCTGAGAAAGAACTCGGCCACATCATATTCCCAGAGGTGCTCATGAAAGAGTCCGGAGCGCGCCGCAGGGTGGCAGAGAGCCGCAGCCTGACGTGCGCAACGGAATACAAAGGCGTCCCCCTCAAGGGCAAAACTGAAAAAGACCGGCGGATTCACCTCATTCCCAAACCAGTCCCGCGCGAGACTGGTGAGGGGAGGAGGCCCGTTGCCGGAAACCGTATAGATGGTCATTTCGTTGGTGTTCAAACGATCTGTTTAAAAGAGGTGGATATTTAAGAATTGTGAACAATTTAGCTCGATCAAACTGGGTGGACGAACTACACTGAAACCGTCTTGGAGTCCCGATCCATGTTGAATTTGCAACCAATCGAATATGTCGGCAAATCTGCCCGCCACCAACCACGGAAGAAAAAAGGCCCGAGAGGATCCGGTTTCTTCGGCGGCTGGGTCCTTCTCGTCCTGGTGATCGCGATTGGTTTCTTTTTCCTGCGGCCGATTATTCCCTTTCTGCAGTCGCAGCGGGCCCAGGCCTCCGCGGTAAACAAGAAGAAGGCGATTGCTGAACTCCGGAGCTCGGAAGAGTTCTCCAAGAATCTTGCCGCTGCCGCTCTGGAGCGCACCAAGGAAACGGTGGACTACGATCCCGCTTACTATGATCTGGCCTATCCGGGGGGCGATCTCCCTCCGCACAAGGGTGTCTGTACCGACCTCGTCGTGCGAAGCTACCGGACCCTGGGAGTCGATCTTCAGCAGCTTGTGCACGAAGACATGTCCGCCCATTTCCGTCTCTATCCTCAGCTCTGGGAGCGCAAAGGCCCGGACAGCAACATCGATCACCGCCGGGTGCCTAATCTCCAGCGTTACTTTTCACGGTTCGGGAGGATTCTCGAAAATTCCCACTCGCTCGACGACTACGAAGTTGGCGACGTGGTGACCTGGAAACTCCCCTATGGTGCGGCGGAGCAGGCCGGCAGCCACATCGGTATCGTGGTTCCCGGTCCTGGCGCCCGCGGCAACGAGAAATGGGTTGTTCACAACATCGGCTCCGGGCCTGAATGGGAAGACAAGCTCTTTGACTACGAGATCGTGGGCCACTTCCGCTTCGCCCCGCTCCACGAGCCGATGACCGCTTCCGCCGGCCGAAAGACCGGGGCGACTCTCTCGACTTCGCCCTGAACGCCGTCTCGCCATCTTGCCGGGGCCAGGGAGAACCACGAAGGCCGTGGGATGTCCGGGCTCCCGCCCTCCCGGAGGCTGCCGCGTGCGGTGGCCATGCGCACATTTGTTTCGTGCATCTCCCTGCGGGTACAAAAACAAGGCAGTTTCACAAAGGAAGTGAGATCGCTAAGCCGTGTTGACTAGTAGTTGATTTATTTTGGCAGGACTTGGGATCTCACTCCTTCGATTGACTGCCTGTTACAGTCTCAACCGGGGCCGTCGCAGACGATTTTCAAATCTCTGATTTTATTGCCTCCTCCGGCCGGGAAGGCCCGGGATTGCCTTACTTCTCAAATAAATGGTGTTTGGGATCACCGGAGGAGAGGAGGTAAGACAGAAGGTCCAGGATATCGTTGTCGGTCATGGAGGACAGGAGCCCGGAGGGCATCATCGTAATCCCGGACGGCTCGATGGAAACGATCTCTCCGGCATTGATGCTCGTGGTGGCATTGGCTTGCATCATGTCGGTGGTGACCCGGTAATCGTCACCTTTGAGGTTCATGATCCGGCCCACCACTTTCCCGCCATTCCTGAGACGGAAGACGCTGGCACCGTACTGGTCACTGATCTCCCTGCCGGGTTCGACGATGGATTCGAGGAGATCGTGTGGACTGAACTTGCCGGAGACCGCGGTGAGATCGGGCCCCACCGCCCCTCCCTCGTTGCGAAAGCGGTGGCAGACATGGCAACTGCCCACCCCGAACATCTTCCGGCCGTTGGCAAAATCGCGCCCCCCTTCCAATCCCGCTCCCAGAAGTCCCTGCAGATCTTCCATCTTCCAGGCCCTGATGAAGGTCCGGGGGTCGCTGCTGAACTGGGGCGGGCCTTCCTCTCCCCTGGTCTTGAGGATCCTGTCCAGTTCCGGGGTCCGTTGCCCCGCGGGCAGGGAGGCCACGGCATCTCTCCGGATGTCTGCGAGGTAGGCCCTGAAACGGGGGCCCCCGTGGTAGTTTCCAGCCCGGATAAACCAGCGGAAATACTTCACCCGGAGAGCCGGGGTCCACCCCTCCTTCATGAAGCGGAGATTCATGGCATAGGTGATCTGCTCCTCCTGGCCGGTTGCGCTCTCAAGCAGCGCAAGGGCCCTGGGCACAACCGCGGGGGCCTCCAGAAAGGCCAGCAGGACGGTCAACTCACGATTCTCCTCGACCGAGGCCGCCGGGTAGATTCCGTCGAGCCACGCCAGGAGCCGGCCCCGGATCTCCCCCTGCGGTTTTTCCCCGCGTGCCAGGATCAGAGTCAGGGCTCGCAGGAGGTTGAGCCGGTCCTGCTTCCCTTCGATTTCCAGGTAATCGAACTTGAGCACCTTGCCCATCACTTCTCCTGCCGAGCGTGGTCCGTCGGCGCGGGCCAGGGCGATCAGGCCAAGCCCCGCCCGGCTGATGTCCTCCTCCCCGAGGACGAGAGCCTTCCACCGTTCCACCGGATGCTTCTCAAGCACCACCCGCATGGCATGCCGCAAGCCACGGTCGCTTCCGTCTGCAAGGCGGGTCCAAAGCCTGGCGAGATCCTCCGGGGTCTGACGCCTGGCTCCCTTGCGCAGGAGCAACTCCATTTCCTGGCGACTCGCCCTGGGAGAGGGGCGCGGGAGAGGGGCCGGCCGGGGCAAACCAACGCCTTCCTTCCCACGATAGGTGACGCGATAGAGTCCGGACTGCACCCGTCGTCCCCCGATGGTGAAATACATGGCCCCGTCCCCGGGATTGATCAGGATGTCAGTGAGGGGAAGAGGGGCGGCACTGGCAAACTCCTCGAAGCGGCCGCCATAAGTCGATCCCTTCTCACTGAGGTGCACGGCATAGAGCTTTCCGTAGGACCAGTCGCAGGCGAAGAGGGCCTCCTGATGCTTTTTCGGAAACTTCGCTCCATAGCCGAAACACACCCCCGTGGGTGATCCCGGCCCGATATCAACTGCCGTCCCAAAGGTATCGCGGTAGTGTTCGGGGAACTTGGCGGATCCTGTTCGCCAGCCGAAGTCGGCCCCGCTGATGACATGATTGATGCGGGTGGGCCTGTACCAGGGGGTATTCAGATCCCCTTCCATGTCCGCGTCATAGGTGAAGAGTTCTCCCTCGCGGTTGAAGGCGGCATCATACTGATTGCGGAAGCCGGTCGCGATAACCTCCCAGGTCGCGCCTTCGGGATCAATCTGCGCAATGTGACCGCCCGGGGCCCTCGCCCCCTTCATGAAGTGCTCCATGGGGGGCAGGAGCTGGTCTTCACCCCAGAGTTCTGGCACCCGGGAATGGGTGTAGTTCCCGGGCAACTGGGTCTGGTTTCCCAGCATCACCATGAGGCTCCTGCCATCGGGGGTGGGAAGAATGGCGTGCGGCCCATGCTCACCCCCGGTGGCATCCAGCTCCCTGATGGTCACTACCTTGTCGAACTCGTCATCACCGTCTGTATCGAGAAGGCGGAAGACGCCCGAACCGGTCCTGCTGTGGCGCGAGTTGACCACCACGTAAAGACTGCCAAAGGCATGGCAGAGCCCCTGGGCGTGCCCAATGGGAAGATCGATAGTCTCGATGGTGGCCGGATCGAGAGCCTCGTTGGCCGGAGGGGCGGGGAAGCGGTAAAGGCTGCCGTATTGATCACTCACAATAAAGCGCCCCTTGTCATCCTGGCACATGGCAACCCATGATCCCTGGCGGTCCCGCGGGACCGAGTAAAGGAGCTCGACCGCGAAGCCCTCCGGCACCTTGATCTTTTCTGCCGGGGTAGCCGTTCGCTGGGCCGGGAGAGGGGCCAGAGTCAGCACGCTCAATAGGGCGACGGAAGGGAATCGCTTCATCGGGAATTCAAATCTCAGACTTCAGATTTCCTGCTCCTGTTCCAGTTCAATCCGCCGCCAGATCTCCCCCAGTTCCTCATTTGTGAAAGAGGTGGGCATTTTAGCCTTTCCACAAGTTGGACAAAAAAGCGCCCGTCCCGCGGCCCTGTCGTCTCGATTTCCCCGAGCACCGGGTTTCCCGGGCGCAGCCCTGCAAGCCCAACCGTAAGATCTCGAAAACCCTCCTCCCCATTTGCCCCTTGCCGAACTGTGTTCTGACCGTTCCCCTTGCAGCCTGTCCCGCCACCGCATGGAAGAGCCGTCTCCAGCGATCACCAACGAGCTCCTCGAGCGCGTCAGGTCAGGTGACGAATCGGCCAACCGGACCCTGGTGGAAATCCTCTATCCCACCGTGCGGGCCAACGTCCGCAACCACCTGCGAAGGCTGGCTGATCACGACGACGTCTCCCAGGAAGTCTTCCTCAAGATCTTCCTCAAGATCGACCAGTACAAAGGGCCGCAACCCTTCGATCACTGGGTTTCCCGCATCGCAGTGACCACCTGCTACGACTGGCTGCGCAAACACCGTGCCCGGCCCCTGGTGGCATACTCGGATCTCACTGAAGCCGAAGTCGAGATCATCGAGAAGAGCCGCCCGGCCACCACCACTGGGATTTCCGACACCCACCGGGAGCTCTTTTCGGGTCTCCTCGACAAACTGATCGCCACCCTCAATCCCCGGGAACAAATCGTGATCCGCCTCCTCGATCTGGAGGAACACTCTGTCCGGGAGATTTCTGAGCTCACCGGGTGGGGCGCCAGCAAGGTGAAAGTCACCGCCATGCGGGCCCGCCGAAAACTGGCCGAACAACTGCAACGCCTGGAAACCAGTCACGAGCGGGAGGAGGGCGACCGCTGAACTCCAACTAACTCCAAACCATGTCCGATCCTAACGAAGACAACCACTGGAACCGCCTGGTCGATGCCGCCAGGGACGCAGGAGCCACCACAGACGATGCCCGGGAGCAAAAGGCTCCCTCCTCCTTCGTCTCCGGGGTGATCACAATGCGGGAAGGACTATGGAAGTTTGCAACAACCGTGCTCTGGCGCCGCTGGTCGCTGGTGGCGGCCCTTCTTGCAATTGCGCTCTACCTCATCTTCTACTTTGTCATGAAATCAAATCCACCCGCCCGGGCTCCCACCCCGGCGCCGTCCCAAACTCTTCCTCAACCTCCCGACCCCGCACAATGAAGCCAACCTTCAAAGACTACCTGAACATTGTCCTGGCCCTTCTCGCCATCTTCCTCTGTGGCTACGGGATCGGATTCCTGTTGGGCGAACGCAAGGGGCAAGACAATCAGCCCCCCCCACCCGCTCCCCCCTCCCAACCGGCCCCCATCGTCGATTGGGAGTCCTGGGAACGCTCTACAGTCCAGACCATTGAGGAGGCCATTGGCGAACTGACCCCGGAACAACGGCAATCCATCCGGCGCGAGGTCTCCGAGACCGCCAAGCGAATCAGGACCGCCCGGCAATCCGGTCGCAGGGAATTCCAGGCCCTCCACCAACGACTGAAGCAACATCTCACCCCGGAACAGCAAACCAGACTTCCGGGATCCTCCCCCAATTGAGGGAGAAATGGAATGAATTCACTTCGTTCCCCTCTCTAGGTGTAACCATGGGCAAATCGTCCTCGTCAGCCCTTACAAGGAGGCTTTCTGCCCACTCGGTTAATACCCCCCCCAGGGCCGGGAGGGCAGAGAGTTTCCCCTTTTCCCGCCTTTTTTCATCACTACCTTCACAAATACTTAAC
>MDTC01147312.1_pt1 | contig 55884 bp, 64 predicted proteins | sample 811181 | NCBI WGS metagenome assembly MDTC01 (sample SAMN05326644, study PRJNA326480) | marine metagenome | isolation source: seawater | place: Pacific Ocean: North | collected 2011 | reverse complement strand
TGCCTTTAGGATTCAAATCTCTTGGACCGGGATTCAAATCTGTAAATTATTACAGAATATCCTCCTCTCAAAATAATTGTCCATATTTTTTGGGTCCATTCTGTTTCTCCGAAACAGTCATTTGCATGAACTAATTTCTATTCGTCCCCTATCGCCGGTGAGGGTATCTAAAATGGGTCCAATCGCCGGTGAGTGTATTCATTTGACCAAAGTTGAATAGAATTGACCATAGTTGTAACAAGGTGACTGAAGCCCTGTTTTATACATTTTGCATACCCTTTCGGACACTTTCAAGACCCTATCGCCGACAAGGTATTCGTTTTTTATACACTTTTTCGGAAAATTATCCGGAAAGTCGGAATTATTTTCGGAATTATTTGTGAGTGGCACTTAGAGAGAAGTGATAAGATGAGTAAATGTGTTCATGGCCCTAATTTCATGCCTATAAATCCGGAAGCAATTGTGCAATGCACAAGATGTGGTGAGTTCACCAAGCGTAAGGACAAGAGCATTGAATGGTATCGTGCAAGAGGTCGCACCTTCTTCATTCACAAATTGGGAACTTGCCCGAAGTGAGGAAGGTCTTGATAGCCGAGCCGTAAGGTGGAGGGAGTAAGGCTCTAAGAATCTTTGATTCTTAGAATTGCACACCCGACATCTTAGGGCGAGAACAAGGTGCTATCAACCCTGCCTAAGAGCAGGGTTTAGACCCTTCCGAATCATAGATAATGCGAAAGCCATTAAGTAGTCAAAAGGGCAACTTAGTTCCATGCAATTCAATCCGTTCCGTTTGGATGAGGGAGATTTGGGAATTATTGTAGGTTCCGCCGTCTTTATTTCGTTCATGTTAGAGAATTGGGTCAATCATTCCGTAGCGGAAGCGGAAGAAACGGATTCCGGTTTCTTGGCTGCTTTGGCAAGCCCACCACCGTTAGGGGTGTTTGCTGGGATGGCGGGAGTGACGCTGGTATTCAGCGCAATATCCGCTTACTTAGCAGACAACCTTACTGAATTAGTGGAGAAGTCCAAGTATTACATTGCACCGAAGCCGGAGGAAGTGTGATGGATTTCAAGTCCTTACGCAACTTTAGTTTCATTAAGAATCCAAAGTCTTGGATTGTTGGAGGCATTGCACTCATCGGTGCTGCCGCTATGATGGAACCTAAATTGCGACTTGAAGCAACGAATATGGGTGGAACTGATACTGATGAAGCATCTCTCCGGACTAAAGAATACGCCCAATCATTGTTTGGAAGTGAAACTAAAAACTTCCTACAAAAGCAAAAACTTGATGGTTTGATGAAAGAATGGTTTGATGAAAACCCGGACGATGTGATGACTCGTAAGCAGTTTGCTAAATTGAAGCGACAATCTTTTGCTGCTGAAGAAAAGTCATGGGATGACTATCCCGATGAGTTTGTGGATGAAGTCTATCCTTACGATTCACACCCTAACGCTGATACTTACGACATGGATGATGTGGAGATGGAATATCGCAAGTGGGAAAACAAGAATGCTGAATCCGAAACTCAACTCATGTATTTTACTGCCCCATTCAACATCAAGTTTGATACGAGGAAAGAAGCAAACGCTTGGGTTAGAGATTATCAAATGGCTTTCAAATATCCTTTGAAGGTTAGGAAGATGAGTGGCGAACACTATGTAATGTATGGATTGCCTTGGGAATACTTTGATGCTGAAGATTGGGGAGGCGACCCGGACGGACCATTAGCCAAGGCTTTGGCACGAGCAAGAGCGAAGTCCAAAGAACCAAGAAAACCTTTGAAGATTGTAAAGTTACCTCACAAGGACCAAAAATCACTCCAAGACTTTGGTGCTGAAAACGATAATAGACAATTGGAGGTTACTGACCAAGATTATTTTGGACAGAATATGGACACGGCTTCGGATGGTAAGATGCGTATTTGGCATCACAATGGTTTGCCACGAGGCGAAGGTATAGACACGGAAGAAATAGTGGACCGTTTCGCCTTCCGAATCAATAAGGGAATGAAGGTTCCGCTGAAATACTATGAGCCTGTCGCCGACATCAAAGTTCCCTACGGTGATGTATTTGCGGCTACGCAAAATGACTTTTACGACAATGGTTGGTTAAACTCCGATATTGTGGAGGAAGTTTGGACTGATGAGCCACAAGCCCGTTCCACGAGTGTCGGAGATGTAATTCACCTATATGATAAGGATTTGTGGTTTGTAGTCGCTCCTATTGGGTTCTTGGAATTGGAACCAATGGGTAATTTCAAGGCTGAATATGGGCTTTCCGCCGAAAATACTATAAACTATGGTCACCTACATAATAACATGGCAGCAGACACCCGCCGATTTATGAAGCCCACCGATGTTATTGACGCATTCAAGAAGGCTGATGGAAGCCTCGTTTCCATCACTTTCATTAAGCGAACTACCGGAGAAGTCCGAAAGATGCTGGCTCGCACCGGTGTCCGAAAGGGCGTAAAGGGTGTTGGACTCAAGTTCAACCCTCGCAACAAGAACCTCATTGGAGTCTATGACTTTGATAAGGTTCGTGAGGGTGCTGACCCATCCAAGTGCTACCGATTCGTTCCAATTGATGCCGTTATCTCTATGAAGGTTCGTGGCAAGACTTACACCGCTTGATTCCCATGACGGAATATGTAGCGCAAGGTGGCCCTTGTCGCCGTCAATGTGATATTGAGAAGGAAACCTTGACTTGTAAGGTGTGTGGTTTGAATTACCGCCGTGCTGACGATATGGTTGGTTGCTAACGAGTATTAAGTAGGTAATTGGCATCTTCATGTAGTATGGATGAGTCCGAACTCGCTATGGCGTTGTTAGAATTACACGGCTTGCGAGCCAAGATTACTGTTCCCAACATGATGAGGACATTAGGTGTTTCTTCTCGTGGACCGGATGCAACAACGGCTAAGGGAATCGTTAAGACTTGGACCGATAATGGTTGGTTAAGTGGTAATGAGAAACAAGGATTCAAGGCAACCAAAGAAGGCTTAGGAATTATTAGAAAGAAAGTCGTGGTGGAGGCTTGGATGGAAGAAGCCGAGAAACTAATTGAAAAGTTAGGGGAACAATGGTTGCCAAATATCAAATGGAAAGACGAACTCAAACATCATCCCGAATGGTTCAAAGTAGCCCGCTATCCGTGGCTCAAAGATTCAAGATTTTACTTGCGTGGTATCAACAATTGTGGAGAATTGAAACCCACATCTCCTCCCGAAGATGGTTGGTTAGAGGGTGAAGCACCTACCGATTGGGAACCTTTGGGGGAGTAATCTTGCCCTTCAAAGACCCAGCCAAGAGAAAAGCATATCATCGGGCATATTCCAAGAAGCACTATGCGGAGAATAAAGCCCACTACATTGAGAAATCAAGAAAACATAAACAAGCCACAAGAGATTGGATTAGAAGTCTTAAGGAAGGTCGTGTATGTTCCGAATGTGGTGAGGATGACCCCGTAGTTTTGGACTTCCACCACCCTAACCCGAATGAGAAAGGAGGAACGGTGGCGAACATTGCACACCGTTGGAGTAGGAAGCGTATTCTCCAAGAAATTGAAAAGTGTGATGTGATGTGTGCGAACTGCCACCGCCGTCATCATTTCCATGGAGATTAAATAGGTGATGGGTTCATAGGGAACCTATGAAGCATCGTTGGTATGGTGACCATTCGGTGCAAACTGCTATTTGGGCTATCGGAAGGGATAGAGAAATCAAATACCAAATCAAGAAGGAAGATGATGAAATCATTGGGATGCGCCGCCGTAGGTTTTGGGGAAGTGATGCAGTAAGATTGGAACTCCATGGCGTGGGTGCTGACCAGCGGCCCATTGGAGTCATGGTTTCCACCAATAGAATTGATTGGAAGTTACTTCCACCAACACTTTTGCCTCCGAATCTTAGGAATACCGGACAAAGTGGATATGCTAAGTCCGAGATGTCCGATTACAAGACTACATGGGAGGCGTTATTGAATCCCGTTGCCTGTGAAAATGTGGGAATTGATTTTTACGCTCTTTGGTGGGGTAAAGATTTAGTTTGGGATTTTGATAATCCTAAAGATATGAAGGCTGCTTTTGATGCAGCACATAAAGTAGCCCAATACTTGGAAGAAGAACATAAAGTGCGTCCCGTCATCATTTTTAGTGGCTCCAAAGGTTTCCATGTTTGGGTGAAGGCGGAGGAAGCAGCGAAAGTTGTGGGCTGGGATATGAAAGTTGATGGTCCAAACTTTGAGGACCCTCTCCGGGAACAAGGAAGGGCCTACTCCTCCTTCGTCAAAGAAACTGCCAAAACTTTGGGTTTGCATTTGCCACGGGACGATTTGGCACCCAACTATCGCCAAGGGATGGTGAGATGTCCCTATTCAGTTCACGAAAAGACCGGTCAATTGGCTTATCCTTTAGATGCCAAACAAATCAAGGTATTGGAAAATACGAAAACTTTGGAAAATGCGGAACACATTGCGTCCCTGATTCATCCATGGGACACAGAATCATTTATTGGAAGTGGGGAAAAGTCTTGGATGCCGCCGTGCAGCGAAGTGCATTCCCGGAATCTTTGGAGATTACTTTGAGGATTTACTCTTACTGCCAACCATCAATACAAGACCAATGGCACCGACCGCAAGATATGGTCCAATACTTCTTTTCTTAGTATTACTACTTGTTGCAGGGCCGCTTCCTCCAAGGTTTTGGGTAGGAGTCGTAGTATTATCATCATTGGTGCTGCTATCATCCGTGGTTGGAGTGTTACTTGTAGTATCAGTAGTTGTAGTTGTCGGAGCCGGTGCCGGTTTCACATAGATTTTGTAATCTATGGTTCCCGAAGGGCTGGCGCAGCCACCACTTGCTTCCCCTGCCGAGTATTCCACGGTGTAAAGTCCGGGACGGTCAAAGAAGTATTCTTTGTAATTCCAGCCACCACTACAATTTGGAACATCTCCTCCCGCAATCGTATCATCGTGGATTTTCTTTAAGCCACCATCACGGTCCGAGAAAAGTATTTTGATACGGGCCTTGTGTTTGGCTTTACTATCGTAGTTTTGTCCGGTTCCCCATCCCTCCGAGTCGCTGGGCTTGAAAGCAATGATGAGTGCATCTTCATACGCCTTTTGGGAATCCTCATCTCCACGAAGTCCAATCTTCATACGATGGACTGACTTACAATTGAGGTTAGGGTCCTTGGAATAGGATTTGTCTTTGACCCAAGTTATGTCCTCGTAGGGACATGATGGCTCATCTTCACTTCGCAGCATGGTAATGAAGCGAAAGTCTTGGGCTTGAAAGTAATCATTCACCTCCGTCACCTCCGGAAAGTAACAATAGAGTTCCGCCCATCAAAGCCAAAAGAATAAACATTTGGCGAGTCGTATTGATGGAACTACTTGTGGCAACGGTGCTTTGAACCGAAACATTGGACTCCACGGCTGCTTGGTTAGCAGCAGTATTAACGGATGCGGGAATAGTTGGGATAATATCTTCCAAAACATCCACAATTTCTAAGGTGTAAAGATGTTGGAAACCTCCGGGAGTTGGGAAACGACAATCATATTTGTTAGTATCAATGAATCCGAAGGCATCTTGTTGGTATTGGTGATATACATAAGCAATTTCGGCAGCAAGAATCGCCGTTGATAGGGCGAGAGCCGCTAAACAACTTCCACCCACAGTAAATGCTGCACCAATAGTGCATCCTACCGCTACGGAGAAGATAACAATGGCTAAGTCCAACACTAATGGTAAGATTTCAGTTATAATGAACTCGGCTGCTTTGGCCCAATCACTCCTTTCAGCGGAAGCGGAATATCCATATTGGCAAGTCAAGAACAGTAGCCCTGCATTCCAATCCCTTTCCATAAAAATCTCGGCACGACCTAATCCATCGGAATCGGTGTTAATTCTTTGAGTTCTAATGAGTGGCAATACGGCAGTAGGATTGTTCACGAGAATTGGTTTCATCAATTCACCAAGTTTGGCAGTATCGGCCAAGAGTGCTTGCTGCTCCTCCGGAGTCTTGGATTCCAAAACTTTCATTATTTCTTGAACAACGAAGTTCATATTGAGGGCCGCTAATCTAATTTGGCACTTGTCGGAACGACCTTTACCATCCGAAATAGTTTGGACATCAATAGTTACTCTATCTCCGGTCAAGACTTGAGGAAACATATACTCCGTAGTCCCATCCACAGTAGTCTTTTGTAATTGACGAGTGACTCCTTCGTAACCATCTCTAACGGCTACGGCTGACTTAAAATTGGTATTGCATCCCGATGATTCTTTCCACCAAGTTTGGTCGGGACTTTTACCACTTTGCATCCATGATACCATTGGTTCACTCTCCGTCATCATCACCGGTGGCTGCATCTTTGGCTTTCTTAGCCATCAATCCCGGAGCCACAAGGGAGATAACGAATCCTCCAACAAGAAGAAGCCCTAAACCGGTAAGTCCCGCAGCAACTATGGGATTATCGCCCATCCATTCAATAGTATTGGTGGCTGCTTCTTGACCAGCCTCTCCTAACAAATCTCCCGCCGCACCTACAAAACCAGCACCGAAAGACCAAAAACCGTAAGCAACACCAGCAATTATTCCACCTTTAATGAAAGTGGAACCAATCTTTTGGGCTGCACTATTGATAGCATTGGCCTTGACTTGCTTTTGGACCGCTTCTTTAGCAACCTTTTCCGCAACTTCTTGTGATACACCATCTTCCATGAGTTCTTTGGTAATCTTTTCAATGACTTCACCTTTGGTGGCTTTAGTTACACCACTTTCGGCAAGTTCTTTTCCAACTCTTTTGGCAACACCTTCCGCCGCCTCCTCGCCGAGTTCTTCACTAAGTTCTCCCAATACTTTCTTTTGAATACCGGCGGTTACGGCATCTCCACCAACATTTTTGGCTAAACGCTTACCGCCAGCCGAAGCAATGTTATCCACTAAGCCTAAGCCGGGAACTCCGAATACTTGGGTGTCTGCCGCTTTTCCGAGTGGTTGTCGTAAGACCGGAGCCTTGGTTGAGAAATAATCAAATGACGAAGCCACGGCAGACATAGCAATATCTTCCCCTTACCACTATTTAATGCCTCGCTCCGAAACTTTCAAGTAGTCAAAGTGTATTATGGGGTCTATGGACCAAGAGGAATACATCAAAAGGCTCGGTATTTGTCGCCGATGCCCTCATGCTAAATCTAAGTTGGTAGGGACTCATTGTGAACTTTGTGGGTGCAACATTCGTGCTAAAGCCAAGATTGGTAAGCAATCATGCCCTATTAACAAGTGGTGAGGGTATTAAGTAGTCGTAAGACTAACTATTTGGTGATGCCTGTTCGTGAAGTTAGTCCGGGTTGTTTCCAATGGGGCGACCAAAAGATTTACTGCGGTCAAGATGCGGAAAAGAAGGCTCATGCACAAGGTAGGGCTATCATTGCATCCGGATGGAAAGAAGCCGAATATCAACCCAACCAAACTTTGGGTGATTATGATGATGAAGGGCTGACTCATTCTTCCACTATTGAAGGCTACCAACCATTCAAGTATTCAGTAATGACGAGTCGTGCGGAAACACTTAGCAAGACTTCTTGTTGTTGTGGAGCCGATGAATCCAATCCTTGTATTTGTATGAAGCAGCCCGAACCTATGCAATGTTCCGCTAAGGAACCTATGTGTCCGTGCTACAAGGAATTAGAACAAGCCAAAATGTATCCGGAGTTTCCGGGTTGGAGGGCTGAATCCACAATTTGTAGGCGTAAATGGTGTAAAACAACTATCAATCCCGATAATCAAGAGGATGCTTACGGAGATGAAGGCTATTGTGAAGATTGTGTGGAAGAATCCTACTATGCTTACGCCCGAATGTTAGGGAGAAATGCTGCTGAATCTTTTGAAGCCGATTCTAAGGAAGAAGCCCGACTTAAGAAATATGTGAAAACTTATGGAGAGGAAGGAGCAAAAGTCCGAAATCGTATTTTCAAGAGGATTCTTGCTAATGCTCAAGATGGAACAAAAGCGGGTCAATGGTCGGCTCGGAAAGCCCAATCTTTGACTGAAGATTATGAGAAAGCCATGGCAAAGAAAAAGAAACGGCCCTACAAGAGTTCCAAGAAAACTAAATCCCAAAAGTCTTTGAAAGATTGGGGCGACCAAGATTGGAAAACCAAGAGTGGTAAGAAATCAAGTAAAACCGGTGAAAGATATTTGCCCGCAAAGGCTATTGATGCTCTAACTGATGAAGAATACAAGAAAACGAGTGCTAAGAAGCGCAAAGATATGAAGAAAGGGAAACAATTTAGTGACCAGCCCAAGACAATTGCTAAGAAAACTGCAAAGTTTAGGAATGAGGAAGTCGTGGAATGGGACGATGTGGAATGGAATAACAAGTCCCCTAAGAAAAAGAAACATGAATGGCAAGAAGATGTGGAGTGGGATAGCGAAAGCACCAAGCCATCGTCTGTGGAAATATCTCGTTCATCCAATCCTCAAAAGAAATTGATGGCGGTTTTCTATGATAGTGAAGGTAAGAAGTTGAAAACCACACACTTTGGACAAAGAGGCGCAAGTGATTACACTAAACACGGCGACAAAGAAAGAATGGAACGCTATCTTGAACGACATGGTGGTGGAACTACTACTTCCACAAAAGAAGATTGGAAAGACCCTACTACTGCCGGTTCTCTATCTCGTTGGATTCTTTGGAACAAGCCCGACTTAGAAGGAAGTTTCAAAGATTATCTTAAGCGATTCAACCTCAAAGGTGACCTCAAAGTTTCAAAATCCGCTGAAGAAGTCACTATCTTAGCCCCAATCTTTGGACCAACTGTTCTTGGATTTGTAGCCGGTGCAATTATCGCTCATATTGCTAACCGTTAAATGGGTGAAAGTCCCCCATACTTCTTATGGTGACGGTTCGTGATGTTCCCGAAGGTCAAGCCATGAGTGGTTGGGAGGTCTATGACTTCGCACCCGATGATTTCACATACGAAAGGCAAATGGGAAAGAATACAACTGCGGTTCCCTTGACGGTTTATTGTCCTCAATGTAGTGATACTACCGCCTATGACCGCCGAGTTAATGCCGTAGTCCCTAAGTGGACTATCAATCATTCGGATTATGTGTTTAATGTTGGTTATCAAGAGGAAGATGGGAAAAAGTTTGCCGTTTGTTTGAATTGTGGACACGATTTACGGGACGAAGTTAAGGGCAAGGCTGCTCCAAAGAAATCAACTCGCAAGATTACTCGTAAAAGTCAAGAAAGAACGCTGGCTGCTACACCGGAACTTATTGAAGATGTAAAGTTTGAAGATGGATATTTCACCATGACGGTTGATGAGTTTAAGCGAATCGCTAAGAAAGGACATCAAGTTTCACACAGTATTACGCCCGCAGCCGAGTTCGGAGGGACTCTTTATGTTATTAGTTTATCCAAGTTTATTACATTTTGGAAAGAATTGGAAATCAATGGGACTCGCAAGGTTGGCATCCCTCGCATATACTTCCAAGAAGCATGAAAGTCATTAAATACTTGAAAACACGAGGTATTAACATGGACACCGATGAGTTTGACTCCATCATGGAGCAATATGATGACTTGATGAATGCGGGTGCGGAGGAGTATTTGATGGCTCAAGCAGCGAACATGACTGAAACACTTTTGTTAGACTCCGCCGAGTTAGTTCCTATTATGGCTATGAACCCTTTGCTGGGTCAGCCGTTCCTTGCTACTATTGGTGTAGTGGGTCTAAAAATCATTGATGGTGATGAGTATCAAGTCGGCGTATCGTGGTTCCCACACGGCAACATTCCAAGAGAATTGGTGCAAATGTGGAAGAATGAACAAACAACTGATGCTGATGTAGTAGCCTATCTTTTGAGAAAGCGTTTGGCTATCATTGCTATGGATGAAGATACTATGGACGCTGATGAAATCGGCTGGACTACTCTTTTGAAAGAGGTTAATGTCGGTAAAAGAATGACTAACTTTGAAGAAGCCGTTGCAGGTAGTAGCGAAGAAGCCGAAGAACTCGTAAAATCTATGTTAGAAGCCACAGGAACCGACTTCAATGAACTAATCAAATCACTCATGGAGGCAGTAGCCGAAGCCGAGTTCCAAATACCACTTGAAGTGGAGATTGATGAAGAAGCCGAGGAGTTCGGTCAATCATTTATCGCCAAGTGGGAATGAGAACGGTTAAATAGGTGAAAGTGCGGTTCTAAACCCATGGCGGGACGGGACCACCGAGGGCTACGCATTGCGACTGATGGACGAGTTATCCAAAAATCCGAATCAGTTTGGACTGTATTAGGAGATAGTGGAAAGCGATATAGTGTTATCAATTTCAATCCGGGTTGGCGGTGTGAATGCCCAAACCACCTGCGCTATAAGCATGACTGTAAGCACATCAAGGCCGTGAAAGTCATGCTCGCACAGGAAATCTTTGGTCTTGACTTTGGAGAGTGATATTATGGTTGGAACAAGCAGACAGAAATGGATTGATAGCATTGTGAATATGATGACCGAAGAAGGTCGTGGATTCGGGGTTGATGAGTTGCGTCAGCGACTCCTTGGTAGCCTCCGAAACGCTCCAAGCGCACGACAAATTACGAGTAATCTCAAGATTGATAAGCGATTTCAAACGCTGGGTAAAACCATGACGGGTAGCCTTATGCGTAATCGTTCCCACGAGGTCTATGTATTTGGACTCGCAGGGGTCAAGTATGGAGCCGAAGCCCCATTCCACGCTAAGTGAGAGTATCTAACCCCAAAGTTAATAAAGGGTTGATACCTCGGAGTAATTGATACTATGGCGAAGAAGGCGAAGGCAAAGGTCAAAGACGACAAGAAAACCGCTTCATTTGAAGTGGGAACCAAGATTACCAAGGCGAAGTTATTGAAAATATGGGATGCCGACCATCCAATTAAGCCATACTTTGCTTCCGAGATTCCGTGGAGCAAAGCACTTCCAAGCCGTTCAAGTTTTATTGTGGAGCGTGTGCGAGTCAATAAGGCTGAAACATGGAAATCTTTTGCTATTGCCAACGATGATATTAGAATCTCATGGGGAGAGGGTTTCGTCAATGACGAGTTCCGCCGTATGAATCCGACAATGGTTCGTTTCAAGGATGTTCCCCAACCGATTGGGCGAGTGGAGAAGAAGAAAACGGCTCCAAAAACTTCCAAGAAGAAAAAGAAGTCCAAAAGGGCTACTAAGAAGAAGTCCAAGGGTCAATGATATACTTAAAGGAATGCGAATGCTTAAATAGGTGAAGGGAGAAGTGCGAATTATGTCCGAGGATAGAGATATTGATATGACGGTTGATACCGACAAATGTGTGGAGTGTAGTGGAAAGTGCTACGAAGATTCTAATGGCTACATGGTCTGTAATGATTGTGGTTTAGTCCAAAGCGATACCCCAATTGACTACGGTAAAGATAACCGAGTCTTTGCTGATGGAGATGGTATGCAGGGAGAGCGTTGGGGCGCACCCAAGTCCGATTTGATTCACGATGGAGGACTCTCCACCGATATTTCATGGCAAAACCGTGATGCTATGGGCGCACCGTTGTCCAAAGACATGGCGAGTAAGATTCACAGACTACGAAAGCAACACCAAAGAACCCGTATCAAGGATGCTACCGAGCGAAACCTTGTAGTAGCGTTAGCGGAACTACGCCGTTTGGCAACCCAAATGGGGCTTCCTAACTCTATCAAGTTAGAAGCGGCTCGTCATTATCGTAATGCGGTGAAGATGAAATTGGTTCGTGGTCGTTCCATTGAAGGCGTTGTGGCTGCATCACTTTACCTTGCTTGCCGTATGGCTGATGCTCCAAGGACTCTTGATGAAGTCGGACATTATTCCCGAACAGGTCGTAAAGAAATTGGGCGAACCTATCGTGCTATCGTCAAGGCTTTGAAGATTCAAGTTCCACCTGCTGAACCGAGTGGCTATGTTCCTCGCTTTTGCACTTCTTTGAACCTCCCATCACCGGTGCAGGTTCGTGCGCTACGCTTAGTTAGCGATTCTCAAAAGATTAGTGGCACGGCAGGTCGTGGTCCAACAGGGATTGCTGCCGCAGCCGTGTATCTCGCCGCAATTCTTTGCGGTCATAATCGCACCCAGCGTGAAGTCGCCGTGGCTGCCGGAGTCACCGAAGTTACCATTCGCAACCGCTTCAAAGAAATGTGCGGTGATATGGGGCTTGACCCAAGCAATCCAAGCGACAAGAAGTGAAGTTTCAAGTAAGTAGCAGCCCATGATTTATTCATGGAGCCTTTGCTATTTGGATTCACCATGATTGTAGTTTGGTGGATAGCGTGGTTTGGTTCTCGTTATTGGTCTGTGCGTAAGCAAGGTCAATCTCTTGAAGAAGATTATCAAAGAACCCGTATTGAAGATTTAGAAGTCATGGTGGAGAATATGCGCCATGAATTACACTTCAAGCGCAGCGACTTAGAGCAAGCCAACGAAGAAAGAATTGGCTTAGAAAATGATTTGGCTTTGAAAGTAGTGGAAATCCATGACCTTGAAGCCGAAGTCAAGAAACAAAAGGGCAGGGCTGCTTCCGCCCACACAACTCGTGGACAACTTCTTGAGAAATGGACTCCATTCCTTTCAGCGGAAGGTATTGAAGAACATTGGAAACCCGAAGATTGGACTTTCTTAGGACAACCCATTGACTATGTGGTTTTTGATTGGAGAAAGGACAAAGATTTGAACTTAGAAGAAGGCAAAGTAATTCTTTTGGATGTGAAATCCGGTAAAGCCACACTTACTACTAAGCAACGGCGTATTAGGGACCTCATCAAAAATGGGCGTGTGGAATGGAGAGAACTACGATTAGATTAAATACATGATGGAGCAAGTGGCGGCTGATGGGCGGAGATTATTGTTTAGTTATGTTGATTATTTTCTTGTATGGATTGGCATTTGGTGGGGATGATGAAGGCTACTACTAATTGTTGTTCCATTTGCGGTAGCAATGGATTCAAGACCGAACTTCCGAGGATGAAGCCAACATGGTTTGGTTGGAAGTTGGAGCGAGGCTTGGATGGACTACAATTGATGAGTGATGACGATGGAATATGGACTACTTGTAGTGATTGCGAAGTCAAAGAAACCTTTTGGCGTTGGAGTTTGGGAGGCGTTTGGCGATACCCACTTAAACAAAAGTGAATGCTTAAATAGGTGAAAGAACTCATGGGAAATTACGAAGGCGATTATTATGAGCAGCGTAGTGAATGCAGATATTGAAGCAAAGGGTGGATTTTCCGCCAACCGATGGACTAAGGACGGAGAGCGTGGTTTGGCTGACCGAGTGTATGTTGATGCACCGGGCGGAGTCAAGGTAGGTTATTACGACCTTGTTAAGAATACATGGGTTATGGACAAGAACAATCGTTCCGTGCAAATGGGTGTTATCAAAGAGAAGGATTCCGCCAAGGTTTCTATTACAATGGTTGGTCGTGAGCCAATCCACATCGGAGAGCGCACAGTCCTTCTTCCGCACGAAGGTCCTATCTTCGGACAGGGAACCAATCTTGCTAAGGACTTCCTCGTTTCTTCCGGTCAAATTGACGACATGAGCATCGGAGATTTCTTTGAGGCTTGTATGGCAGGTGGAGAAGCATGGCTAACCATGCACCGCCGAAAGTTTAACTGATTGGAGATGATTCTTTGAGCGTGATGCGTAAGTGGAAAGTCCGTGAGGTTGCTCTTTGTGAGGGTCGGCACGATGTCGCCGGACCTAACGGAGTGATTGAGGACTTCATTTACCATAACATTGAGAATCCTAACGATTTCCGACAATTACAGGCAACGGCTAACGATTGGTTGGACACCATGCACGATTTTGAATCCATCCATCTCTATGTGACGGGTCTATCACAGGCATTGACTTGCTTTTTAGCCCGATGGACTACTCGTAATCTTGAGATGTTGAGTGCAGGTTCGGTTCCCATTCCACTAACAGTATTCCATTGGAATAGAGATACGGAATCGTATGATTCCCACACATTCCCGCTTAGGTGATTTCATGCAGTATAGAATTGATATTGGCAACGGAAACCTGCTCGTCTTTGAAGATGATAACGACAAAACCCTGCGTGTTATGGTAGTGGATGCTAAGAATCAAGACTCCGGTATGTATCTTGGAAAGTGCAATCGTGATGATTTGAAGCGTCTTGGGCGTTCAATGTAGGCAAATTACCCCAAAGTTAATATACTGTGGGGTGCTACCAATTACCATGTCCTACCGTGGAATTGTATTCAGCCGCCGCCTTGAGAACGACATTGACCACTACATGAGTGGTATTGGGGAGCCTATGGAGCCTCGCACTATCATTGATAATCTATACTCCAAGCGCATTTGGGGTAAAGTGGCTCGTAGCCCTAAGAGGTTAGCCTATTATTTCAAGAGAAGCGGTCAATATGTCCAAGTCGGAGCATATCGCCCATTCAAGTATATTCATTCGGACAATTACGAAGCCACTATTCACGGACCACGCAATTAGAACAGGTCGTCATCGGCTTCTTCCGATTCCACTTCCTCAACAGGTGGTGGGTTGGAACCAAGGAACCCAAATGTAAATGTTGGTTGAAGGTCTAATTCCTTCGTGATGTTTTCCACTAATTCACAAACCGAGTTTGTGGTGTCCACCAATAATTTGTGATGCCCCATCCAAACCATTTCATACTGTGTGAACGATTTTTCTTTGAACAACAAAACACGGCGTTGGAGATTCATATCCTTTCCAGCAGCCACTAACTTTAGCCGTTCCCAAACAGGATGGCTTTCTTGATTTACTGACGGTTCACCAAAAGTGTAGCGAACCACAAAACCTTCGGGCGGAAATCCCTCGTCCACATAGTATTGGAGCGCATCGGCTAACTCCATAACTTGTTCTTCTTCGGGTGTTTCATTTTCTTTGGAAATACTCATCTTATTCCTCCTCCCTATTGTAGCGGAACTCCGGTGGCAAGAATAGAATGTGTGATAGTGATGGTAGTTCACCCAAAAGTTCTTGGATTCTCGCCCTCATAGGAAACATAGTTTGTTCCACAGTTTCCATTCCGCCTTCCCATACCACATCAAATTGTGGAATCATCACTACGCCATCGTTGATAGCACGGAAGTCTAAGTAAAAGGGAGTATCTTCAAGTTCATCCTCAACACTTTGAAGTATTGGGTGTGGAGTTTCCGGACCGTGGGACAAAAGTGATTGGTCCAAGAAAGACCAACGCATCACATAACCACCAATACTTACTCCTTCATCAATGGATTTTCTAACCAACTCCATCAAGTCTTGGGCTTCGGGAAGTTTTGTTTCTTGCATCTTAAGCACCCATCCCTGCAATGTATGTATCTAAGTCAAAGCCATCCCACTTCTTGGAAATGTCTAACATAACCTTGAGTTCGGCTGCCAAAGATTCTGTTGGAACCTTTTGAGAGGAAACAATTGGTTCGGCTCCCGGAATAATATAAGTCGTAATTTGTTCGTAATACCCATTTTGTAGTAGGCTGGTGATAACCATACGGGCCATATCAGCATTTCTTTGGTTATCCAAAACTACCTTAACTTTCTCCTCACTACTTACTGATACCAAATCGGTGTAGTATTGTTGAACTAATCTCATGTAGTCATCGGGTTGAGTGTTCAAAAGATTGGAAAGAGATTCGGGAGAATGTCCCGCAACTTGTCCAAGGGACTCAAAGAAATTACCAACAGTTCCAATAGACAACCGCAATGGGTCAGCCATAATGTTGAACAATACAAAGTATAGGTCATCACGGTCATTAGCATTCTTCATGTGGACATCGGCATGGACATTTACAATCATATCCTTACTCATAGTCATCTTGACTTTTCCAATCTTTTTCATTGTGGTGCCTCCATCTTTTGGCAATCCGGACAAGTATAACCAAAACCTCCCAATGAAATATCAAAATTGGTGCCACAAAGACGACAGGTTCGGTTTCGCCAACGCAAGATGAAGTGATTATTCCTTTCCCGTGCATCATTTAGAGTAATGGGTTCAAGATTTTCAATCAATAAACTCCCATTCTTTACGGCGAGAGAATAACCCTCATCTTCTGCCCATTCGGTCAGCGTCATAAGCATGATTACCGGAAGGTTGCTACTTAATGGTTCTCTAAGATTCTTTGAATCTATGATTCAAGACCCTCGCTTTTCCCCTTCAGTTTGAGATGTCTTAAGTAGTTAGCGGAAAGTATGGAGGGACTATGGAAAAAGGCTATCCTCCAATTTGGTATGAATGGGGATTCTCCGAGGAGAAGCGTTTTGAACACTATCGTCAAATCTGTAAAAAGGTGGGCTACGGTTGTATTCCAACTCCTTCCGTGGAGGCTGCCAAAGAAATCATCACCGAAGTCTTTGGTGATGGAGAGGGTGTCGTGGCTTACGACATTGGAGCCGCAGTAGGAAGTTGGAGCAAGAAACATACCGGCCCACTCCAACACTTTCCAAAGATTCGGAGTATCTTGTTTGAAGCCAATCCGGAATTAGAGTTCCTATATCAAGAAAAAGATTGGGAATATCACATTGGTTTCTTAGGAGAGTCCGATGGAGATGTTTTGCCATTCCATTGCCACTTCCAACATATTAACGGCAATTCCCGATACTTGGAAAATACCGAAGCCTTCCAAGAGAAAAGTTTTGCTTTGATGTTACCTTTGGAAAAGTTGGATACGGTTGTGGACAAGAAATCCCTCCCACTTCCCGATATTATCAAGATGGATGTTCAAGGTTCCGAAAAAGACATTATGATGGGCGGTTCTAATTGTTTGGCTCATGCTAAAATCTTGATTGTTGAGGCCCAGCACTCTAACTATAACGAAGGTGCGCCGAAAGTGGAGGAAGTATTGGAATATGCTTACTCCCAAGGCTTTACTTTGTGGCGAGGCGAAGTTTCCAAGACTTCTTATGATGCCGACTATTTTCTAATCAAGCGTGATTAAGATGATTGAACAAAGATTATTGGATAATCCAAGTCCTTGGATGAATAATCTTGCCGTGGACTACTATGAAAGCATGATGCGACCTAATATGAAAATCTTAGAGTTTGGGTCCGGTTATTCCACAATTTGGTTGAATAAGTTTGAACCGGAAAGTATTGTTTCATTAGAGTCTAACAAAGATTGGTTTGATGCCTTACTACCCTACTGCCCTAATGTGGATTTGCGCTACATAGAAGATTATCCTTTGAATCTCAATCCCGAATGGGAGCCGTTTGATTTGATAGTAATTGATGGTATTAACCGATTGAAATGTTTGTATTGGGTAATTGAAAATGATATGTTAGCGGATGGTGGAACTATCATCTATGATGATATGCACCGTCTGTGGTTACCTCAAGAAAATAGTCCGGAGTATCAAGATGCTTGGGACACCTTAGAAGATGAGGGATTTGAAATGGTTATGATACCAGCGAACCCTGCACGGGAGTTATCCGTGCCTCGTGATAGGACTACTGCACACGATATGACCTTGTTTTCGCATAAGGTTAAATAGGTAGTCGCCCCACCGTATATTTAGCCCCGAACCATGATTCGGGGTAGGACCGTGACTGAATAACCAAACTCGGTGATGGTAAGGTGTGCAAGAGAGGGAACACGATTCCCCTACTGACGGCCAAGTGGCAGAAGTAGCCGGTTAAAGTCCGGGTGAGCAGCAGGGGCAAAGGAGCAATGGTAGCCGTGCGTCCCTTGAAGGGTGGAACCACACCCTTCCGGTCCACTCTTTTTCATTTTATGCGATATTTTGACTTTATATTAGTCATGCTTAAGTAGTCGTAAAGCAGTTGTAGTTCTATGGGTCGTAAAGCCGAATGGGATGGGAACAAACCCTTCTATGAATCTAAGCCATCTATCAACGATTGGATGATGCGCCGATTAGGACTCCCTATTGTTTGGGGTTGGCTTATTGCTGCACTTGCTATTGTCGGCTATGGTATTTATGACCCTAATTCCGTCATGCCTATGTTAGAAGGATTCATTTCACTTCTTGCTATTGTCGGAACTCTTGCTACTCTTATTGTGACTTCTATGTTAGAACTTTGGAAGTCCGAACAACAAAAGGAAATTGAAACTATGGAGTTGCGTATGAAGCACCGCCATGATATGGAAATGGCTCAATTACTTCACGGACATGGTATGGAAAGCGGTGTAGCGGAAAAGCCACGCAGCAAGAAATCCTCCAAAGATGAGTAAGAACGCTAATATACTTGAACTCCATAGGATTGACTATGGAGATTTCTAAAGAGTTCAAACAAGAATTGTTAAGTCATGTCTTAACCCATGCTTTATTGATTCTATTTTTGACTATTCCTTTTGCATTGATGGGTGCGCCTATGGCGGGTATTTGGATTTACCTATTCTTTATGGGAGTTTATTTCACTATTATGATAGTGGGTGCATTAGCCTTTTCCACATTGGTTATACCCGCCCTACCTGTTCTCCTTTGGAGAGAACACAAGAAGGAAAAGCAAGAGATTATGTGGAATGCTTTGCTCAAGAAAAGTCAAGAGGGCTTTGTAGCCCATCCCGAAGAACCCGACACTTACATTCTCAAAGGCTATGCCTATCACAAGGATGAAATTGATGATGAGCCGTTTTTGAAGATGTTGTTTGAAAGAGAACAAGACCTTGGACATCCGGTATTCATGCGACATGATTTTCTCTATGGAGTTGATTACGAACCGGCACCGGCTTTAGACAACGCTTAAATAGGTGAAGGAATAGTAGCAAAATCATGGTAGCCAACCCCGGCAAAAATGCGGTCTATGGAATGAAGAATCGGGCTTACAGGGTGAGTCGTGGCGGTATGCGCCCGACTTCCGCCTCTTGTATCATCACCGATGAGTATGGAGATAAGAAATTGGTTGGCAAGTGCCACCGTGCTGAATGGTTTAGGCTCAACGGAGTTGCAGCCACGAATCCTCCGAATGACCGTTCCTATGGAATCTTCGCTACCGGAAACGGCATGGAAGATTACTTTCAAGAGATTTGGAAAGACCAAGGCATTTTGATGGCTGGGAATGTCGTCAATTACGGTGCAATTGATACCCACCCCGATGTAGTCATTTCGGGAGAGTCCGATATTATCGTGTGGGACCATGATATTGATGCCGAGGGTAAAATTACGGCAATTCATCGGGACCGTGCTATCGGTATTGAGATGAAAACTTGCCGAGGACACTTTGCGAAGAAAGAAGTCTTTGGAATCGGCAACAAAATGTATCCTATGGGAAAGCCCAAGATGGAACACATCATGCAATCCGCCATGTATTTGATGATGCGTGGAAAGCATGAAAAGCACTACGGCGTGACCATAGACCATTACCTCATCTTTTACTTCGCCGTTGATACGGGCGAATACACCCAATTCAAGATTAGTCTATCCAATGGATATGATGGTGAAGTCATCGTGGAAACGATGGACGGAAAGCCTGTGGAACCCGATGTGGCTTACCAATTGATTGCGGGCAAGACTCTTAATGCGTGGTCGGATTTGACTACGGATAACATCATGGCTCGCTATGAAGAATTGCTCAAGAAATTGAAGGATGCTAACCCACCCGACCGTGATTACCAACTTCGTTATGATGAGGCTACCGTCAAGAAATTGATGGATAAGGATGGTCTATCCAAGACTAAGTATAACCAATGGCTCAAGAATCCTATGGCTGAAGTGGGCGATTGGCAATGCAGTTATTGTGATTTCAAGAGTCATTGTTATCCGGTTTCAGTATTCACACTTGATGTGGAAGATGGAGTTTTGACTCTTGATGAAGCCATGCGAGAACTCGGCTACGAAAACTAAGACAGTAGTGCTGGCAAACCGCCATCCCAATTGGCGAATGGCCTCATCTTACTTGTTGATGTATTGATTGGTGAAGGTGTTTTCACTTTCACTTTAGGAGTCACCGAAGGCGAAACTGCGGGCTGGGTAGTTACTTGTTGTGGAGGGCTACTTCCAGCCGGAAAAGTCACCGGTGCTGGAACCGGTTTTGCACTATTGAAACTTTGACGATTTGCGAGTCCCGTATAGAACCACATCAAAGTGTTGGCATCCATACTCAAAAAGTATGGCTCGGTAGTTCCGGCTCCTCCATTCGCATTGATTTGTGAAAGGCTACTTCCCGGCGCACTTGGGTCAAAAACATAGGTTTCGGCTCCATACTCAACCCACATCATTCCACCATTGAAACTCACTTTGTTGGCTTTTCCAATATAGAATGCAACTTGATTTCCCGAAGGATAGGTCACTACCATTCCTACATCGTCTTGATTGATGGTCCCATCCACACTTCCCGCCGCAAGTGGTGGTTGTCCTCCAACTCCGTTGGTATTAAAATTGTTCAGCAAATCATTCATTTCGGCGTAACCTACACTCATTCTAATCTCTCCCTTTTTACTACAATTACTGTTGTGTCGTCTGTTTTCCCACCGGTATGGTCGTAACCTTTGGTCCGACTTGATTCCTCAAACGGTGTGGATTCCTTTGATGTCCAACGCTCCATAGCAGCGTCAGCCAAAACTTTGGAAATGTCTTGTGCTGAAGTTCGTTCTAAATCCATGGAGTTCATCAAGAACAAAATATCATCCTCCCACAAATTATCAAATAAACCATCTGTGGCGAAAACTAAGACATCCTCCGAGTCCAGCGGAAATGAATATCTTTCTCCATCTTGAGGTTCTTGTGCGTAAATGATACCTCCGGGTAATTTACCTAATTGGAATGGCTTGTTCCATTCCACTTCTTGCTCATCCGGTTGTTCAATGATATTACCATCTCTAAATACGAAAAAGTTGGAATCTCCAAGATAATAGATGTCGGCCATATAACCCCAATCATTAGGATTCAAGACCCCAAGTATTAGCGTAGTGGAACCGATTTGGTCGGTGGCTAAATAGGCGGATTCGGCAAGTTCGGCAGCATCCACTTCTCCCTCACTATCCAAAAACATTCGGTCAGCATGGTAAGTTAATTCACGGGCAAAATCCCCTGCCGATACTCCACGCTTGTCTAACCAAGAACCTACGCCATCAGCAATGGCAACCATGTAACGATGTTTCCAAGAATCGTGGGCTACGCAAAACGCATCCTCTCCTCCAAAACTTGCCTTTTTGGGATGTGGATAGTATGTATATCCAATATCCAATGAATAGGTCATAGTTTTCTCATGTCGTCCCGACTATTTAATGACCGCTTCCGTTAAGTAGGTGGTATCTCTTAGGAAATGTTATGCTCGTTCCTGTGGAAGTATGTGGAAATACTTACCCCTTTAGACACATCTTATCTTCTAAGTTTGGACTCAAGTGGAGGCGAGCCGACTCCTGTTTTTCTTCCCGAATGGAGGCGACTTCTCCGACTCTCCGAAGGTTGGCTGAATACTGCAATGAGTTCCGATTAACCCTACGGGTTAATGGAGTGGCTACTTCGGGAGCGAGGGGAAAAGCAGGGAATGGAAGTTCCGAGAGAACTTCGGATGATTTTGACCTCTTTATTTTGGACCTTGAGAATGAGGGCGGTGATGAGAACATTCCCGGAAAGATTGGAGGATTGCCTCCGGCTCCGGGTCCCGAAAAGGAATTAACGCTGGTGCATAAGAACATTGCAGTTTGTCCCGCCGATATTCCTAACTTTGATGTAAAACCTTGGTTTGAGGAAACGAGATTTCCGGAACCAAGAACTGAACAAGCCCAAGTGTTGCCCGCTATTATTGAGGCTATTCACGAAGGCTACGAGAACATTATTGTGGAATGTCCTACGGGTAGCGGAAAGTCAGCCCTCTCTATGATGATTCCCAAAATGTTGGATGCTGATGCTTACATCAGCACTCATTTGAAAGGACTACAAGCCCAATACATGAGGGAGATGCCTTTCATGCGAAGTGTAATGGGGCGAGGAAACTACTCATGCAAACTTAGAGTCCCTGCGGGTCTAAGAAATGTGGAGTTTGCGGATAATGCACTATCCTTACATCATGCAGGGCATGAAGATACTTCTATTGAACCTCCAAAAGCCCACCTTGCTCCGTGCCGAACTTGTGGACCTAAGTTCAAATGTGATTACAAACCCGCCGTCAAAGAAGGTCGCTATGATTGGAATACTGACCCCGACAAACTATGTGATTACTTTGGGGCTTTAGCAGCAGCCCAACGCTCTCGTTATTTCATTTCCAACAATTACTACTTGATGGGGCTTGGAAGTGCGGGTGAAGCCATGTTGCCGACCCGTGATTTGTTGATTTGTGACGAAGCCCATCACTTACCGGACGCATTGGCTGGATTCTATGCTACGGATATTTCCCAAAGAAACTTGGAAAGAATGTTAGGCATTCCATCGTTTGAAGATATTACTAAGAGTGGTGATGATGCTATGTCCAAAAATCGTCAAAGAATGTTGAATCCTTGGACTCCAAGTAATACGGGTTGGGGATTCCCGCAAGTTCCCAGCATCAAAGTTGATACGAATGACCGAGTTAGAGAAATCGGAAGCAAAGTTTGGGTGGCGTATATTACTCAATTGAGGAAGGAAGTCACCAAACGCATTGAACAAGAAAAGTATGAGGAAAAAGATTTGGCTTACGCTTACAACTTTGTTCATAAACTATTGAAGTTGGAAGTTGAATTGGAAGGCAACCACTTGAATTGGGTTTGGAGCAAGGATGATGAGGAGGACCCAATCTTTGTATCTTTCAAACCTTTGGATGTCGGAGAAGATGCTCACGATATTCTATTGCGAATGGGTCGCCAACGAGTTTTTATGAGTGCGACTATTCCATCTCCCGAAGTTTTCATGCGAGAGTTGGGATTGGAGCGAGATAAGACCGTCATTATTCGGGTCACTTATTCTTCATTCCCTACCGGTAATCGTCCTATTGTGACTACCATTAAAGGCGGGCGTATGAGTTATTCGGGGCGTAGTGATGATAGTTTTACGGAAACGGCACAAGCCATTCTTCAAATTATGGACTTACACCCCAAAGAAAAGGGAATGATTTTGCCCTACACTAATGAAATTGAATCAAGACTCTTGGAAGAAATTGAACGATTGGACAAAGATGCCTTTCAGCGGATTTTGACCCACGGTAAGGATGCCGGAGAACGAGAAGAAGTTTTGGAGGAGTTTGAAATTAGTCCGACTCCGGATGTATTGATGTCCACTTATACTAACCAAGGATATGACGGCAAACATTGTGGGTTTGCGATTATTTGTAAATTGCCTTTCCCTCCATTGGGTGATGTGCGAACTGCCAAGAAAATGAAAAAGGATGCGGAATGGTATAAGTCGGAAACGGCGGGGGCATTGGTGCAAATGTGTGGGCGTGTAGTGCGTTCCAAAGATGATTCGGGAATTACTTACATTGTGGACCCGACTTTTGATTTCCATTACAATAAAGGTTTTGAAAACCAACCTCTCAAAAATTACTTCCCGTCTTACATTAACGAGGCGGTTATGTGAACCTTCAAATAGGAGATAGGGAGTGGTAAGCGTATGGACAAAATCGCTATTTGTGGCAAGATGGCAAGTGGTAAAACTTACCTTGCTCAAAAGATGACTGATGAAAGAGGCTTCCAAAGATTTTCTTTGGCGGGTGCGGTTAAACAACTTGGCACAGATTACTTTGGGATGGTAAAGAAAGACCGTCCACTACTCCAAAAGATTGGAATGAAGATGCGTGAAATCCGCCCCAATGTTTGGATTGACTATGTGGTGCGTGATATTGGAGTCCACGAACAAGAATGCCAAGCCGTATTTGGCACAACCAAAGGAATGGGCGTAGTCGTGGATGATGTAAGATTCCTCAACGAAGCCAAAGCCTTCAAAGAAGCGGGATTTACTTTGGTAAGACTTCATATTGAAGATGACTTACAAATTGAAAGGTTGCGAAATACTTACGGAGATGATGCCGACATTCATATCGCTAACCGACACGATTCCTCGGAAAAGGAAATGGATGAAATGGATGATTCACTTTTTGATGTAGTATTAACTGCGGCAAACGATGATTCGGTGTATGAATCGCTACATGAAACCCTTTTTGGCACAGAATGATACTTCCCCAACACTTAAATAGCAGGTAGTATCATAGTAAGTTCATGGCTGCACCAACTATCCCCGTTGTGGACACTATCAATGTGCAAACCGGACGAGAAGAACAAAAGCGTATGCCTTGGAGTCCTCAACCTCCTATTCTTCCGGTCATAGTAAAAGACCTACCAAGATTTGACGAACCCGACCGAACACGAAAGGTTCGTTCCTTACTCCGAGAGATTGCTAAGTATGTGGCTTCGGATAGTCAAATGTTCATGCAATATGATAACATTTCCGAGAATCTTATGGTAATGGGTCCCGAACCCAAACTTACTGATGTTGCAGCATTCATTACATCCGCTTTTGGTGATTACTTTACTATCACACGAAGTAATCCCAATGAAATGGTCTTGACTTACAATGCTAACGCTACTCCAAACAATGATGAATCCGTATGGATGACGAGCAATTCTCGTGAATCGTTTGAAGAAGATGAAATGCGCCAAACTATTGAACAGTTTGGTCCCGATGGAGCCGGACAAGGAGCCGGAGGCGGTCAAGGACCTGCTGGCGGCGGTGGTCAAGGAGGCAAAGCCGGTGGCTCCGGTGGCTCCGGTGGAGGCGAAGGCGAAGGCGGTGAAGGAGGCGGAGAAGGCTCCGGCGAAGGTGGCGAAGGTGGCTCCGGTGGAGAAGGCGGTCAAGGCGAAGGTCAAGGTCAAGGAGAAGGTAGTGGAGATACTGCAAGTTCCGGACAAACCCCAAGCGAAAGAGCCAAAGAAATGGGGAAGCAAGCCGCCCAACAACACGCTCAAGGACAAGGAAGTGGACAAGGCTCCGGTAGTGGGTCGGGTTCCGGTTCCGGTCAAGGTAGTGGAAGCGGTCAAGGCGAAGGTCAAGGTCAAGGCTCCGGAGAAGGTGGTCAAGGACAAGGTTCCGGTCAAGGACAGGGACAAGGACAAGGTAGCGGAGGCGAAGGAGGTTCGGGTGAAGGAAGCGGTCAAGGTCAAGGTTCCGGCGGTGAAGGCGGAAGTGGAGGCGAAGGCGGTTCCGGTGGCGAAGGCGGTCAAGGAGAAGGCGGCGAAGGTGGAGAGGGTGGAAGTGAAGCCCAACAATCCGCCCAACAAGCGCAAGATGCCAATAATTCTATGGACCCCGAATCTATGACTCCCGAAGAAATGATGCAAAAGGCTCAAGAAGCGGCGGATGCTGCTAAAGATGCTGCCGCAGCAGCCCAAAAAGGCGACCCCGCCGATGAAGCCGCACTTCAACAAGCCAAAGATGCAGCCCAAGAAGCGATTAACAAGGCTCAAGAATCAATTTCACAAAATATGGGTGATAATCCCGATAAGCAACAACAAAATATGGATGAAATGAACGATTTGTCCAAGGAAGTTGGTCAATTGGATTCTTCCAATACTCCATTAGACCGTCAAAGAGAGAAAGTTTCGGAGGCGGCTGACCGTGCGGAGGCTGCAAGAGATGAGCAACTGCAAGGCGAAAACAATGAAGAAATGAAAGGTAAGGCGGAAGAAGCCGTAAGTGAGGCTGAAAATGCCTTCAATGAGGCTGATATGTCCGACCCACCACAAGTAGGCGAGGTCCAAAGGGCTAAAGATGCCGCCCAAGAAGCAGTTAATGATGCTGATGACCTAACTCTTGAGGAAAAAGACGATTTACAAGATAGATTGGATGCGATTCCCGACCAAGAGGATGCTATTCGTAAGGCTTTTGAAGAAACCGGATTGCCCGAAGATTTGTATGAAGATTTCAAAGCAGGTTGGGAGGAGTTTATGGACAGTTTGCTGAATCCAGCAAATGCACCATTACAATCTCAAGTTCCCGAAAGCAACCAAGCAACTAACATTGATGAGTGGCTTAACTCCGATAACGCCCGTGCTGCATACTATGTGAATGTGGCTACCGGTGAAATTACCAAAGAAACGGAAGCACCCGAATATGGCTCGGATAAAATCATGGTTGGACCATTCAATACGGGCATTCGTGGACGACAAGGACAACCCGTAGTCGTGCCAACAGTTTTGGAAGGTGTGGAGGAGTGGTATTACCAATCCGGAGGTCGCCGAGAGAACCTAATTCGTGAAAAACCTACTTCCTTACGCATTAAAGGCGGAAAAGATTGGGAAGATAGAGTGGAAAGTATGCGTTTCTTTGAAGTTGATACGGATGGGGACGACCTAATCGTTGAGTATTGAGGCTATTCTTTAAGTAGCGGGGCTACTAATGTTATGCTATGGCTAAGTTTCCACCATGGCAATTAGAGTGGGCTAAGTTCACCGAAGATTCCGTTGAGCGTATCAAATCTTACTCGGATGATACCCATCTTGAGCGTGAATGGATGTGCTATGTGTATGAGCAAGACTTTGGTATTATGGTTGATGGTGGCAATTTGCCTCGTCTTTTCCGTGATGCTTCCGGTAAGGAAATGATTTTCAGTAGCCGTGAAAAGGCTCAAGCGTATATGGCCGAGAATGGTGTTAGCGGAACTGTTACCCCTGTTTATCAATTAGGAAATGTATCTTACGGTGATGAATCACGCATTGAAGTGAACCCTACTGCTAAAGAAACTCAAGATGGTGCAGTTCGTGGATTAGAAAAGAGAAACCGTAAATGGACTATCCACGGTCACCCACTAAAGGATGGTAAGATTTACACAGGTCGCCAATACTTTTCCTCAACCGATATTCTTGATGAATATGTTAGAGTTCGTGATACTAATGAGCCAGCCGTGCAATTCGTAGTATTCCCTCACCAACAAACCGACACTAATACCGGAAAGAAAGTTATCCATAACCGATGTCGTATCCTAATTTTCCCCGATTCCAACACAATTATGCAAGCCATGGCGGAATCTTCTCCGGGATGTAATCCCAAAACTATCTCTCGTGAAAATGGATTCAACAAGAACGCTTCCGATGGAAGCCTAAAGAATGAAGCCGGAGCCGATTGGTTCGCTTTCCAAGAAGCATTGGGTAAGAAAGGCTACATGGGTATCGTGGACATTGAAGGAAAGAAAAACGGTGCTGAAAATGCAGATGGTGGTTCCACACACTTAGATACTGAAACAAATCATGGATTGAAAGCGGATGGTAGGTTTGCGGCTGAAGGTATTGTCCAAAAGATTGCCAAACCTTTGCCAATTGTTTTGATTTTGGCTGGTATTGGACTTATGGCAAAAGATTACTACAAGAGTCGCCCCATCTTAATTGAAGATGATATGGAGGCGGAGTCCCATTGGTGGCAATCTTAGATTTAATTGACCCTATACCTCAAGGGTTCTTTGGTTTGTCGGGTGACTTGCGTAGCGGTCACAATACATACTTTTACGAAAAAGACGGCCAAAGTTTTGAAGCCGATACTATTGGACGGTATATTGGAGAGGGTTTAGGCGGCATTGTATTCCGTTTGATGGATGAAGATAGCAATCCTACGGATAAAGTTTTGAAAGTTGTTCGTATCTTAGGTCCCGGAGAAAGTTGGAATGCCTACGCTCAAAAACACAAACCTTGGGAGCCATTGATTGGTTCTAAAGTAGTTGCTATGAATCAATTTCAATCTATGTTGATGGAAGATTTGTATCTCAAACAGAAAGCCAATGTGGAATGTCCAAGCGGTATTCCCAAAGTTTATTCTTTTGCTGAAGGAACAATGCGTCCTACTTTCTTGGACAAAGTGGAACAAGCAGCCCAAGAGTTAAACATTCCCGAAAAAGATTTGGCCCCGTTCTTCAAGACTTTCACTCCGGGGACGCACATTGCGTATTGGATTATGGAATATGTGCCATATCGTAAGGATTCAAGACCCCCGTATGGCGGATTTGCACCCTATCCCCGACCTAAAGATGCGGCAACTTTGGCAAAAGCGAGAGCATTTAGGAAAGAACAAAAGGCTTACCGAGAGATTGCTCCATGGTTGTTAGCGGAAGGCTGGGTGGTGCGTGATACCATCAATCCCGATAACTTTGGGTTTAGAGAGGATGGCTCGTGCGTATTCTATGATTTGTTAGTATGTCCTTATCCTCCATCTCGTGAACAAGGAGATTTACGAAGTATGGCAAACGCTTTAATGGGTCCAAGAGAATATGATGCCTATGAGCGTCTTATTGAGTCGGGGCGTTATTTTGATTACCGCACACAACAAGGTGCGTATAGTGCCGAAGAAGAATGATACTGATGGCAAATCGCCGTTGAGGTATCCCTTTTTTATGAACTCCAATACTTTAAGTAGGTTATCGCCCTAATGGTAAATTGTCCGAGCAAGAAAAGGACGACAAGCAAAAACGAGATGATTAAAATGGCAAAAAACGATATTGAGAACTTTTTAGCAGAACTAACAGATTTGAATGCGGCAAGGGCAGCCGAAAACAAGCCTACCTTCATTGAGCGTGATACGCTCAAGCCGGAGTTTGATGTGCTATACAAGGATTACATCCTTGAAGGCTACACACCGGGAATTGAAGGTAACTATGGTGTGAACACCGCAGTTAGAATGGTTGAACCGGAAAACGGTCGCCGTGTTACTATGTGGCTATCCGGCTACACTTGCGAACACCTTGAGTCCATCGTGAACGCAGTTCAAAACGATGGTGGCTCTTTCCCTATGCGAATGGACTTCCTACTTCACAAGAAGGAATCATCCGGTGGCCGCACTTACAACCGCTTCTCCGCAATCGTCCGTGAAAACGGTGATGCAGTTGAACTTCCGGCAGTTCCGGAGGACCAATACGCTGAAGCAACCGAGTGAATTGGTTAAGACCAACACAACTCCTACCGATATGGTGGGGGCTGAAAGGCGGGTTGAGCGAAAGCAAGACTCCTAAGTAAGCCCTCACCTATTCTCGGAATGCAAACTTCATAGTAGCCGTAAGGTAGCCGTAAGGCAATACCATACTACACTATGAGGCTGGATATTCAAAGACCAGCCGGTGGTTTGCGGGCATAGGATTTCGTGACGACCACTTCTGTTCAACATGAGCAACTTCACATGGTCTAAGCGTATGCTTAGGAATTACCCGTCCGTCCTTATTCCCTGCTCACTACCTGTGTCTATGAGCCACCGGTTGTGTCCCTTGGTTTGATTTGTATTGATAGGTGGAGTTAAGTAGGTCGTGATAGCATGGAGATGATATGTTGGACCCAATCCCTAATCCCATCACAACATTTGTGAAGGATGCGGTTGATGGAGTTCATACAGGTCGCCCATTCACAGACCGTGCAGTTTCTTTAGAATCAGCATACTACTCCCAAGTTACCGGTCAATACATTACCGGCTCCGGTATTTGTCTAAAGTTAGAATCCGGACCACTTTCCAAGAAAGACGCACGAAAAGTAGGTCTTGAGTTCGCCATTTCCGATGGTAACTATCAAGTCAATTGCATTGTGCATAATGGTAGCGTTTCCACATTACCTTCACCAAAGTCCAACGAAGAAATGACCCATGCTTTACGCACGGTGACTGAATCAATCCGCAATGGAACCAAAGTCGCCTTTAGTGGAGCCTATGTATCTTTCAACAAAGATTTGGTTTTCGTCATTGATAGCATTAGTCCTCTCAATGATTTTAGAGCCTCGCAACTTTCGGACCAACAACTTCAACAATTTCTTGACCTATGCCGTAATGAAAGCATCACTCCTTTGGAATTGATGATGCGTGAAGATACGCTTTGGGCGGAATTGTTCGCTCAACCTTATCTCAAGAAAGCGATTATGTTGTATTGTCTTTCTCCTATGCGTAAGCAAGATATGATGCACATTGGTATTGTATCGTCTGTTGGCGAAGGTAAAGACCACTTGATTGAACGAGTGATTGAACCTTTGGTTCCGTGTGGGGTAGCATCCAGCGGAAAACTATGCACAATCCCCGGATTGTTCGGGGCTATGAGTGGAGAGGACATCAATTCTATTGAATTGGGTTTGATTCCAAAACACAACAATGAAAGATTAGCCGTATCGGAGTTCCAAACATGGAACGATGAAGTATTCGGTGAATTGATGAATACTATGGCTAATGGTTATTTCACTATGCAAAAAGGGCAAGTGGACACTCGCCGTGATGCCAAAACTAACATTCTATTCCTTGGAAATCCACCACATTATTATGACGAAGAAGCCCACGAAAAGCGTGAAATGCTGGCGGCTTTCGGTCAATACACTTTCCAAATCATTTCAAGACTAACTCTCATCTTTACTCAAATGTCTTTGGCTGGCGACAATGCTAAAGACAAAATCCGTGATAATATCATGCGAACTATGGATGGGACATTTAGTTCCGGCAACATGATGGAAACTACAAGTATGTGGCGTTCCTTCTTCCGAGAATACCTCCGTAAAGTTTCGGAATTGAATCCCGAACTTTCAAGATTGGGTCCGGTGATTAACAGTTCCTATGATGAAATTGAAGCGAGAGAACAATTCAAAGAGGCATTCTTGTTGCGTAGCAACAACGACTACCGAAAATACCAAGAGTTCACGAACCTCGTTAAAGGTTTCGCCCGATTAGATGGTGCAACTAAGGTGAGTGTAAAACACTTGATGATGGCAAGAGAATTGTTTGAAGAATCATTGGCTACTTTGACTGATGAGTTTAACATCAAGGCTATGGCTGCGGGTGTGGATTATGACTTAGTGACCGGCTTTGAGTTAGCCAAACAAAAGGGCTTGGTATTCTCCGATGAATCCGAACTACGCCGTGCAGGTGATATGACGAAAGCCCAAATCAAGAGTTTGGTGGAGATGGGCGCATTCATGGAACTTTCGGATGGCACAATTGCCGTTAGCGGAGAGTTTGATTGGAACAAGGTGGGTGGCAAAGAATGAACGACACCACTTGGTATTACTTGAGGGAATCTTACTTCCCACAATTCCTTGAAGGAGTCACCAAATTGCCTTGGGATGAAAGGTTTGCACTACTACGAGAATTGTATGATGCTGACGGAGAAGATTTGCCTTGGGAAATCCGAAGTGAGGACCCCGTAGCCGATATGATGGGCTGGGTCGCCAAAAAGGGAACCGAGGGATATTTTACCTTCTTTTGTAAGGGCATTACTGTGCAACCCAATGGAGCGTTCAAATTACACCGCAACATTAGCAAATGTTTAGGCAAATGTGGGCTACGCCCATGCTCTAACGACCCCAATGATTAAATAGTGTCGCTACCTACGCTATTAACATGGGCTGGGAAGTATTACACGATTCGGATAGAGGCTACTTTGCCATGATGTGCAACACGGCTGATATTGCCTTTGGGAACTTGATTAACGACCACGACCAAAGAGCGCAAGATTTCTATGGCTGGTGGAGCCTCAAACAATTGGCTGACCCAAGAAGTATGAGTAATGGTGATGTGGAAAAAGCCGTTGCCGAATGGAACGGAATCAATGTAAATGTAATTGGTGAAGTAATAATCCCGATTCAGTATTCCGGAGAAAATGCCGAAGGTGAAGTAATCGTAAAAATTACTGATGTGCCAATGCGCTTTGAGGGCATGATGGATATGCCGGGAGATGATGGCTACGACATTGGACTTTTGATGCCCGAAGAATATCAAAATGTGAAGAAGGGCATGACTACTTACTACGACATCCCATTCAATGATGAAATGTTGAGCGAAGCGTTTTACGAATACATAGACATGGGTGATTTCCAAAGCGAACTTCGGAAGGTGCTTGGTAGGAGGGAATGCGATTGGGAAGGTGATGGAGATTTCAATGGAGCATTTATGGGACAAAATGGTATTAGACCGGTGAAGTGGAAGATTACAAGGATTCAAAACGGTTCCGAGAGGGATAGGTGGGGAAGCCACCAAACCGTATTCCGTGATGTGGAAGATAAAGAATACACACCGGATGAAGAAGTGGAAGTCAAACCATTCGTTGTGTGAACAAAGTTAATATACTACGGGCTACACAGTAATATACATGGAACACATATCCGACTACCGACTTGCTGCTGGAACCCTTGCCATATTCAATGATGGCATGGGCGGAGAGGACTACATCTTACTACTTCGCCGTTCCACCAAAGAAACTTCATTCCATGGACTATGGGAACTTCCCGGCGGTAAAGTGGAAAACGGAGAGAATCCATTGAATACTGCTATTACAGAACTCTTTGAAGAAACCGGACTCAAAGTGAAACCGGAATTAGCCATTGATAGTAGGCATGGATTTTTCGCTCCTCATCGGGACCACGACATGAAAAAGATTTACTACGCATTCCTCGTTCCTTTGGAACATGATTCATTCCCAACCGTTAAACTTTCCGAAGAACATGATGACTATGTTTGGCTACCTATGGAAAAGGCTATCCAAATTGAACCACTAAGCCATCATGCACACTACTTCCTAACTGAATTGTTGAAGTGAATCTCGCTTACGCAAGATGAGAATAAAATTGGTGTTGGGTGAGAGGTATTCAAGACCTCTCGGACTCCGGCTTTTCCCCTCATTTCTGATTCGGAGCCTTTCCCAACGAAACTACTTTGGTTCTCTTGATACTTAATGGTTCTTCTTGGGATGCTTTAAGTATTTGATTTCACTATGAAATGTTATGCCTCGTCCTATGTCGGCTGACCAAAACCGGAGAGCCATGCTTGCCGTTGATAGGATGCTGACTCTTGATGAGGGACTGTATAACGCCGCAAGGAATGTGGGAACAACTCGCAACACAGTATTGAGATGGCTCAAAGAGAATAACATTGGCTTCCGTAAAGTAGCCTATGGAAGATACAAAATTGAACCTCCAATGGAGGCGAGAGTGAGAACCTTCCTTTCTAACATGGCTACGGGCAAGAGTGCTACGGCAGCCGCCAAAAGTGCGGGAACTACCGTCCGTGCCATGAGTCGCCAAACTTTACCGGACAGTAGTGGGAATGCTACGCCAATAATTTCTAAGGTCGGAAACCGTTGGGAGTCTAACTTCGTTCCATTGTATGACCACTCCATAGTAGTCTATGGAAAACTTTTGGGATTAGATGAAGCGCAACAAGGACGACCGGGAGAAGTTGCAGGGCCCAAAGCCCAAAGAAACCAAAAGAAAGCCGATGAAGATTACGCCGACATTTGGTGGCAATTTGACCTCAATAACTTTAGCAGTAGCCTTTCGGCTGCCGCTTGTGCAAAGTATTGGAAACCCGCATTAGTTCAATTTTTACGCCAAGAATTGGAAACGCCCTCGCTGACCAATGTAGTAATGGGTGCTAAGTTCATGGAAAATACCAAAGTGGAATCTCATGCAACCAGCAATTCTCGTTTGGACGCTGCTGGCGACTTAGCGGAATTAACAGTTTTGGAGGACATGATGGAACGCTATGATTTGAAATTGGCTCCTACCATTAACACGGGCGTTGATGATAACAAATCCACGATTACCAACATTCCCGACTTCGTAGCCAAGAGCGACCCAAGAATTACCTCCACCATTGCTTCGCAAGGTTATTTCCAAGTCTTTTTCTTACGCAAGGGTGGATTGGAGATTTACCCAAGCCCACCGGGACTTCCACTTACCTTTTCGTATAGCATTTCGGATGAACGCACGGCGTAATCGCCGTTAAAGGCGACAACCTTTAAGTAGGAAATGGCTCTTTTGTGAAAGCATGACCAACCAGCAGACAATTGCCGCTTACGCCACAGGTGCGCTTGGCGGTTTAGCAGCAGTTCTAACACAGACCGATTATAGCGAGTATTCAGTTTATACCGTAGCAGCAGCCGCCTTTACAGGTATTGGCTACCTTTGGATGAAAAACCGAGAGAATGTTATTGATAAAATTGAGGATGCTCTTGAAGATGTAGGCATTGATGCCGATGTTGATGACCTTGTGGATAAGGTTGCCGACTCCGTTAAGGACATTGCCGAAGATACTTTGGAAGCAGCCGAAGATGGCAAAGATTTGGGCGAAGCCCTCAAGGATGCCGTGGAGGATGAGATTGAAGAAGAAACCGGTGCCGTTGTGGACCTTGATGAACTCTCTAACTTGACCGTTGCTGGACTAAAGCACGAACTCAAGGAATTGAACCTTCCTACTACCGGAAGGAAAGCCGAATTGGTTGAAAGACTCAAGAACGCTCTTGAAGGATGAATGAAACAAACCGCAAGGCGGTTTGGAAAGCCATTCAAACCACCGGTGATTTGATTAAGGGCAAACTACCGCCCTCGTCACGACACCCTGCTGGGAGAAATCCTTATGCTCATGTGGCTTCATGCGTGAAATCCAAATGGGGAATGTCCTACAAGGATATTGATGATGAAGAAGTAATGGAGGTCATTGACTTCTTGAACTCATTGTCCGTCAGCATCAACAACCGATTCCAAGAGTGATTCCCACCGGTCAATGTGGGTTTCCAAATCATTTTCTTTGACCCATGCTCGCCCTTGCTCTCGGTATGGCTCCATCAACTCTCTATTGGACAAGTAGTAGTCCAAATGTTGTGCGAACATATCCCAATAGGTTTCATTTTCAATCAGTTGATTGAGATGAACACTTTGACGATTGATGATGACTCCACCCTTGTTCACATAGGGCATAGAACCTACATCGGAAGTGAGTGTAAAACAACCTGCTCTTTGGGCTTCTAATGCCACAATACAATAAGTTTCCACGAACTCCGTGGGATAGAGCCAAACATCCGCTTTAGCCCAAGCCTTTTCAATGGCTTCATTGGTTTGATAACCCGGATGAACTCTAATGGTATGCTCCGATTCACCAATCAAAGTTTTGAGGTCTTTGCCCCTACTTGCTTGGTATGCAAAAGTTCGGGCTGATTTACCGTCCGGACCTTCCTCTTTATCGGCCCATCCGTAAATGTCCAAAGTAATGTGGTGCTTTTTGGCATCAATTCGGTTGATGACTTGCACGGCTTCGTAAAGACCACGACTCCAACATGAAACCCAAATCATACTATTGGGAACTTTATCCACGCTCGGCACATCTTGTTTGACTCCGTGACCTATCTCCTCAATCTTACTTAGCGGAATGTTGAATTGCTCAATCAAACCATAAGTGTGGGATGGTGTAAGGCTTACAATTTTGGAACACAAATTAGAGTGACCGATATTGGAAAAGAATGCCTTGCCATCATCATGGAAACCACGATGAGCATAGAATGAAATTGGTGTTGTATCGTGTAAGTAAAAGATTACCGGAACTCCTTTGAACTCCTCGTAAAGCCAATAGTGGAGATAGCGTTGAGCAATGATTACATCAAACTTTGAAGCATCAAAATCCGGCATACTGTAATGTAATCGGTTGAACATCTCAACATAGTGTCCTCTTGATACCAAACCTTTGGCTAAATTAAACAGACTACGCTCGCTACCGTAGCCTCCCGTCCAATCCTCAATTTCATACTCCTCGGTAATCACGGCATGAGGTTCCAAGACCGGAGCATATCCGGCATAGATACCGATTTTCATAGGATGTAGTGAGTGGGCTTGATACTTAACGGTTCCTTGAAATAGGTGATAGTCATGTATGGAGAGTATGGGTGACGATAGTATGATTCCCAAGGTTTTGGACTATGAACCTTACTTTGAGTCGCTTCAAATTGAAACCGATAAGGTGTATGAGATTGCTAACGCTTGTCGGGAACAAGGTCAAGACCCTTCATTGACTGTGGAGATTCCTCAAGCCAGCGACCTTGCCGACCGAACACAAAAACTGTTGGAGTTCCTTCACCCAAGAAAAACGGCGGAACACATCCGAGAATTGACGATTCACCACGATGGAAATCGTGAACTTGTAGCCCTTGATATTGCCCGCATTGTTTGTGCGGAAACTTTCTTGTATGGACAAACTACCAAATGCAAGGTTTGTGATGGTTCGGGAACTATCAAAAAGGGCTACCGCAAGCGTGATTGCCATAATTGTGGAGGTCATGGTAGCACTACAAACTACAAACAAGAAATCCTAAGTAAAACTTGGCAAGAAACCTTAGATGATTTTGAAAAGAATCAAAACCGATTCAAGACCACCAAGCCTCGTATGGCTCTATGTATTTATCACGGAGTCTGTGCAGGGTTAGCGGTATTGACGGAAGGAATCTTAGTAGCCCCGTTGGAAGGTGTAGTGAATTGTCGTATCGTGGAGAATGCAAGTGGCACACGAAGCCTTGCTATCAACTTCGCAGGTCCGATTCGGTCGGCAGGTGGAACAGGTCAAGCACTATCAGTATTGATTGGAGATATTCTTCGCCGTGACTTTGGTTTGGAACCGCCGGAAATGACTTTTGAAGAAATTGAAAGATACAAAGAAGAAGTAATGAAATATAGCCGTGGACTTCAATATCGGCCATCTAATCCACAAATTGAAGTGTTGTGTGCTAACTGTCCGGTTTATCTTGATGGAGAGGGAGTGGGTCAAGAAGTCACAGGTCAAAGAGATTTACCAAGAGTTCCAACCAATAAAGTGCGAGAGGGTGCGCTCCTCGTGCTTTGTGAGGGAATGGTGTTAAAGGCTCCAAAGATTCTCAAATACACCGATGCTTTAGGGTATAAAGATTGGGAATGGCTAAGAGAGTTCGCTCCAAACAAAGAATCCGATGACGAAAAAGTTACGGAACTATCTCCTATCAAGAAGTTCTTGGGAGATATGGTAGCAGGTCGTCCAATCTTTTCGGAGCCTATGGCTCCGGGTGGTTTCCGTTTGAGATATGGAAGAAGCCGGTTAGCAGGTTTGGCTACAACTGCCGTGCATCCCGCTACTATGAAAGCCGTCAATGGTTTCTTCATTACCGGAACTCAATTGAAGTATGAGAGGCCCGGAAAGGGAACGGTAGTCACTCCATGTGATGCGGTGGAAGGTCCTTATGTCCAATTTACTGATGGTTCAGCCCAAAGAATTACTGATGAGTCACAACTTCCGGATGGTCTTGCTACTGACCCCGATTGGCCGGTAGCAAAGATTTGGGATTTGGGAGAACTATTGGTTCCCGTGGGTGAGTTCTTGGAGAACAACCACACCCTTGCGCCCAGCCCTTATGTTAAGGAATGGCATGAACAAGTTTTGGATGATGTATCTTGTGATAGTCATTATCCGTCAAAATTGACGGAATCATTTGAACACTCTCAAAAGTTTGGGATTCCTTTGGCTCCGGAGTTCGTCACCTACTACAATGAAATCAACACGACTGAATTAGCATTGCTCTATCGCAATACTTCCATTGATATGAGCCAAGGTCGTATCACTATTCACAATGATGGTAAAGAAATTGCCTATCGCTTGGCTTTAGACATTTCCAAAGAAGGTCATTTAAGCGGTCCTAAGAGCGAATTGTGGGCTTGGATAGTATCTAACGCCCCCGAACCCCAAGAAAGCCAAGAAAACGGCTTAGATTGGGTTAATTCCATACTTCCCGAAGGTGTGGAGGCTCGTCCGAGCGTCACATTGCGTATTGGGGCGAGAATGGGTAAGCCCGAAGGGTCAAAACCGAGAGAAATGAAGCCAGCCTTCCATAGTTTATTTCCTGTGGGATTCAAGGTGGGTTCCAAAAGATTGCTTCGTGATGCTGCGGCTAAGAATGTAAAGATTGAATGCGGATTAAGAGAAGATGAGGAAACCGGCAAGCCTACATGGAAAAAGTGGGTCAAAAACAATGATGGAACTTTCCGTAAGACTAAGTTCATGGAATTGGCTACACAAGATGTGGGCTACGCTGATTTATGGGAAAATGCTCTCAAGAAAGCGGATTTGTTGGGAACACCGGAAGTAAAGGGAGTCAAAGGTATGACCAGCGTGGAAAAGACTCCCGAATCTATGTTGAAAGGAGTTCTCCGATTCAAGCACGGTGTATCGGTTTTCCGTGATGGAACACTCCGATACGATATGGTGGATATTACTATGACGCACTTTAGACCAAAAGAAATCGGAATGAGTGTGGACAAGGCTATTGCTTTGGGCTATACTGAAGATGTTTTTGGAAATCCTTTGGTGGATGATGAGCAAACCTGTGAATTGAAAGTCCAAGATGTCGTTCTTCCTACCAATTGTGCCGACAATCTCGTTAAGGCGACCAAGTTCTTGGATGATTTGTTGGTTAGAATGTATGACCAAAAGCCATACTACAATGTGAATGAACCCAAAGATTTGATAGGACACTTGGGGATGGGTATCGCTCCCCACACTTCCGGAGCAATTGTTTGCCGAATTATTGGATTTGCTGATGTAAAGGGACACTATGGACATCCATTCTTCCATGCCGCCAAGCGAAGAAATTGTGATGGGGATATTGATGCTTTTCTCCTCCTACTTGATGGAGTCCTAAACTTTAGCAAAGCATTCCTTTCCGGTCATCGTGGTGGTTTGATGGATGCACCGGTTATTTTGACTATGCGTATCAACCCAAGTGAGATTGATAAGGAAGCCCTCAATGTTGATACTTCTATGCAATACCCCGTTTCTTTCTATGAAGGAACACAATCTTTCCCCGATGCGAAAGATGCGGTCAAACTTGGGGTGGACATCGTGGAGAGTCGGTTAGGCACACCAGCGGAATTGAGTGGGTTTGGATTTACACACGACACCAGCGATTGTGCAGGTGGACCTAAAGAAAATCCCTACACTTCTTTGGAATCCATGCGTCAAAAGACTATGGCACAGTTCGCATTGGGTGAATTACTGTATGCCGTGAACAATGAAACTCAAGCCAGCAAATTGATTGACCGACATTTGATTCGTGATATGAGAGGCAATCTTAGAGCATTCGGGCAGCAATCGGTAAGATGTCCTAAATGTGGTGCTAAGTATCGCCGACCGCCAATTTCGGGTAAGTGTCGCACGGTGGTTTCCGAAAAAGCGGGTGATGAAACGGTGACGGGTGAGCATGAAGTCATTATGTGTGATGGAAGATTGATTCTAACAGTAAGTCAAGGTTCAGTCAAGAAGTATGACGGATTGATGAGTGAATTGGTGGAAAGGTATGGCTGCGACAACTACATTGCACAACTGCACTACCATGTTAGTCAATGGGTAAGTCAAACTTTTGATGACCAAGATGCCAGCGAACAAACGCAACTTGATTTGGACTTCGTATAATTTTGATAACTTTGAAAGTAACCATACCGTAGGTATGGTTACTTTCACTAATGTAATCCCAAAACTTTAGTTATACATACCAAAGTTCTCATCCTTCTTCTCCGGTTTCAATTCCGAACTCTTTTGGATATTCAGTTGAACTTCAAGTAGTGACTTCAATACTTGCTTTATCTCGCTCATCTCATTGTGCAGTTCATCCACGCTTTCTTGGAGTTCATCAAACTTGACTCCGAGTTTTGCCACAGTCATACGCTGGGGCTTTTCATGGTCTGCCATAGAAATATCTTGACTTGCCGACTACTTAATGGATTCACATTCACGCCATTTATATTCATTCAAAAAATGATTGATTACCGGTAATTCGTTTCTCGTTTCCGGGGCTATTACAATCTTTCAACGCACGGTTAGAGTGTAACATAGCCATTTCTTTGTTTTCTTTGGCCCAATAGTAGGCTTGCGAAAGTTCGTCATCAACCTTCCAAAGTTTTGCGTCATCAACGAATAAGCCGCCTTGGTTACTGAAGGGCCTCTCCTCCGTAGGCTCCCCAAACTTTTCCTCATAAACTCCAATAATTTCTCTCATCCAACGATGATTTTCTTTCTGTCGGGCAAACCAAAGAGCATGATAGTATGCGTCCGGACGAGTGGGACATACTTCTATGGCTCGCTTAAGTGCCTCCAAATCTTCGTTCATGTTACCAATAGATAGCAATGATTCGTAAATCTCTTGGTCCCACCTACCCAGCATACAACGAACACGATACCAAATCGTAGCATTTTCCTTATCGCCCGCATCTTTGTAAGAATTGGCTAAATAGAATACATAACGAGCAATCATGCCCTCATCTCTTTCATGCTGAAGGGCATTCAATAACATTTCCACATCACGACTATACAACAATTTGCCTTTCGGTCGTGCGTTTCCATCGTAATAATGGTGTAAAGTAATCGGAACGCTCTCCGCTAAAGAAGTATCCAAGACCCGGCTTTTCCCCTCATACTGTTGGAACTCATGGAGAACACCCTTCCACAAATAGGGGAGTTTCCCATCACTATCTCTTGTGATAAGCCACGGAAGTCGGTGATTAAAATTACCATTCCTAATGGTCACATGGCACATCGGTTGCGCTGATTCCAAAACTTTGGTAAATGAGTCCCAATCATTGTTGGGAGAAAAAGAAAAGGTGTGGTCAGCATCCATCCAAATGCAATGAGATGAAACCTCCGGAGTGAGTCCTTCCGCCATCATTAACACTTGATTGCGAGCATCAGCGAAGGATTCATGCCAAGGACTATCAAAGGTAATTCCCGGAACTTTATGTTCCTCCATAATTTTAGAAATAACCTCCTTGGTATTATCAGTAGTCTTGTTATCCACACCGATACAATAAGAAGAAAGAAATGGAGCAATTGAGGGTAAAGCCCGCTTGAGGGCGGTTTCCTCGTTCTTCACGGTCATTAGGAGCGTGAGTGCTACCATAGTAGGGGAAAAGCCTTGATGATACTTCAATGTTCTCATTTATTGAATATGAAAGTATCGGGTCGTGATATGATAATCATACCGTTAGCAAGATTCAATCCCAATATCCCAAGTTCCGGCTCAAATGTGAACTCTTGGATAGTGGTTGATTCTTTACCTCCAACTATTATGGTAGGACTCCCTCCTTCACCGCCGCCACCTGCGGGACCGGTAGCACCTTGAGGACCTGTTGGGCCGGTGGCTCCAACACTTCCATTACTTCCGGCGGGTCCTGTGGGTCCTTGAGGTCCTGTTGCGCCCTGTGCGCCAGCACTTCCATTATTTCCAGCAGCACCTTGCGGTCCGGTTGCTCCTCGTGGACCTATTGGACCTGTTATCCCTGCTTTACTGTTTTGACGGCTACCATCGGGGAAAATGATTCCACCGCCGCTTCCATCCTTACCGATAGCCACTTCTTCGTCATCGTTATCGGAACGAACACGGAAAGGTTGTCGGGTTCCCATTAGATAGCCTCCACTTGGATAACTTGGAAGTTGGCTTGCGGTGAGGCAATGCTTCCCACCGTAGTATTCTCAATAATGAGTCTTAGAGAAGTTGATGCTACATCATAGTCAGCCTGTATGTCCCAACGAGATGAAGCCCCGGAGTAAATGATACCATAAGTTGTATAATTGACCGTGGTATTGATGATATGAGCCAAAACTTTCACAGTTTCAATTTCGGTTCCCGCAAGGATTTGGATAGTGGCTTCAATGGAAACATCTTTGGTGCCTCCGGTATCAAAAGCGTAAAGAGTGGAAGTCCCTCCGGCTGCAACGGAAGTTTCGGTCCAATAACCTGCATACTGATTCCATTCACCCATTGCAGTATTGGAGCCTGTGCTACTGCTTGTGGAATATGGAGTAAATTGATACCCAACACTTCGCAAATAGTATGCCATATCTTTCTCTCCTCGTTCTTTCTATGTAATGTTTTGGGTTCTATCATGGTGTAATGTTTTGGAAAATCATATTGACGGTGACGAATGCTTTACCCGCAGATTCAAACTCCACGGTGACGCTATTACCTTCAGCGATTGGATAGGTCAAGTTTTGGAAATCAACGGCATCGGGTCCTAACGGAATTGGAGTAAAGGCTCCTAAACCGGATAAACTTGTTCCATCAATGATAATATCTCGGAAGATAACGGGAACTCCGGCGGAGTCTTGTGCCGCTTGAACACTCCATAATGCACCATCAAATGGACACTTCCATGCTTGCACACCGGAAGCCCCAAATCCATAAGCAATCGGAATACCGCCCAAACCTGCTTGAACGGCTCCTTCCCATCGGGCATTCCAAGACAATCCGGTTCCCGGTGCCTGTGGTCCTTCGGGACCAACACTTCCGGTAGCCCCTTGAGGCCCCGCACTTCCTGTGGGTCCAATAGGTCCAATACTTCCTGTAATTCCCTTCTCTCCGGTAATTCCTTGGTCCCCTTGTGGTCCTTGTGGTCCCGTAGGTCCCAAAATACCTGTGGGTCCGATAGGTCCAATAGGTCCCGTTGGTCCGGGTTCTCCCGTCTTTCCTTCCGGTCCTGTGGGACCTTCTTCTCCGGTTTTTCCTTGAATACCTGTATTTCCAATGGGTCCTTGAGGTCCTGTTGCCCCTGTTGGACCCTGCTCTCCTGTCGGTCCTTGTGGCCCTTGGGGTCCTGTGGCACCCGTTGGTCCAACACTTCCTGTGGGTCCTTGGTCACCATCCGGACCCTGTGGACCGGTGGCTCCTGTGGGTCCTACTGAACCGGTGTTTCCTTGAGGACCTTGTGGACCGGTCGCACCCGTAGGACCAATACTTCCGGTCGTTCCCTGTGGGCCTTGGGGACCCGTAGCCCCTGTCGGACCAACACTTCCTGTGGGTCCTTGTCCTCCCTGCGGCCCTGTAATCCCTTGTTCACCTGTGATTCCTTGTTCTCCGGTCACACCCTGCGCTCCTTGAGGTCCGGTTGCTCCGGTTGGACCCACACTTCCGGTCGGTCCTTGGTCGCCATCCGGACCCTGTGGACCCGTAATTCCTTGAACACCTGTAATACCTTGTGCGCCCGTTATCCCTTGGGGTCCTTGTGGTCCCGTAGCCCCTGTTGGACCAATACTTCCTGTCGGTCCTTGGTCGCCATCCGGACCTTGCGGGCCGGTGGCTCCTGTGGGACCAACACTTCCGGTCACACCTTGTTCTCCTTGAGGTCCCGTTATTCCTTGCGCTCCTGTGATACCTTGCTCGCCGGTAATTCCCTGCGCCCCTTGAGGACCGGTAATTCCCTGTGCGCCGGTGATACCTTGCGCTCCCTGTGGTCCGGTTCCTCCTGTGGGTCCAACACTTCCGGTTACACCTTGTTCACCTTGAGGACCCGTAATTCCTTGTTCACCCGTAACTCCCTGTTCCCCTGTTGGTCCTTGCGGTCCAGCGGAACCTGTTATTCCTTGCGCTCCATCCGGTCCGGTCGGTCCGGTTGGTCCCGGTTCTCCGGTCTTTCCTTCGGGTCCTGTCGGTCCTTTTTCACCTGTTGGACCTTCACTTCCTGTGATTCCGGGAACTCCGGGAACTCCTTGAACACCCGTTATTCCCTGTTCTCCCGTAGGTCCTTGAATACCGGTCTGTCCCTGCGGCCCTGTTGGACCTGTGGGACCTTGCTCACCTGTTTTTCCTTGGATACCCGTTGCTCCAATCGGTCCATCGGGTCCCGTAGCACCTGTGGGGCCGACCGGTCCGGTTCCACCTGTAATGCCCTGTTCTCCGGTGATTCCTTGCGCTCCGGTTGGACCTTGTTCCCCTGTAATTCCGGGTTCACCTGTAATACCTTGCGCTCCGGTCGGTCCTGTGCTTCCGGGGCTTCCTTGTGGACCTGTCCCACCTGTTGGACCAACTTCGCCCGTAATTCCTTGCGCCCCCGTAGCACCTTGGCTACCTGTGGGACCAATACTTCCTGTGGGTCCTGTCGGTCCCGCTTCACCGGTTTCACCTTGAGGTCCGGCTGGTCCGGTATTTCCATCGGGTCCGGTAGGTCCGGGTTCTCCGGTGGGTCCGGGGCTGCCCGTGGCACCAATAGGACCAACACTTCCTGTGCGACCTTGTTCTCCGGTAATACCTTGTGCGCCCGTAATTCCGGGTTCACCTGTGATTCCTTGCACTCCCGTAGGACCTTGAGGGCCTTCGGGTCCGGTGCTTCCTGTTGGTCCAACTTCACCGGTGATTCCTTGTTCGCCGGTAATTCCTTGGCTTCCTGTGGGTCCGGTTTGACCTTGTGGACCTGTGGCACCCGTAGGGCCGGGACTTCCTGTGGCACCAATACTTCCGGTTGCACCAATACTTCCGGTTGCTCCGGTAGGTCCAACACTTCCCGTAGCCCCTACTGAACCGGTTGCTCCAATACTTCCCGTAGGACCAACACTTCCTGTGGGTCCAATACTTCCGGTGGCACCTGCGCTACCTGTAATACCTGCTGCACCTGTAATACCTTGCTCACCTTGAGGTCCGGTAATACCTTGGACACCGGTAATACCTTGGGGACCTTGAGGACCTGTATTTCCGGCTTCTCCGGTAGGTCCTTGTTCGCCCGTAGGTCCTTGCTCTCCGGTAGGTCCAACGGGACCTTGAATACCTGTCGGTCCAATGGGTCCAAGTGGTCCGGTTGCTCCGGTAGGACCCGGTTCACCGGTTCTTCCGATTTCTCCTGTTCTTCCCTGCTCTCCGGTTTTACCTTCGGGACCGGTAATTCCTTGTTCTCCCGTTATACCTTGCTCACCTGTAATTCCCTGTTCTCCTTGAGGACCTGTGGGACCTTGCTCTCCTGTCGGTCCTCCTTCACCGGTAATACCTTGCTCTCCGGTCGGACCTTGCTCTCCGGTTGCTCCTTGTGGTCCTTGTGGACCCGTAGGACCGGTAACACCGCCCAAAGCATTCCAAGTTATACTTACCGGAGTAGTCGTATTATCTGTGGTAATAGTAACTCCACTACCGGCAACAAACTCAATGTTTTCTTGACCGCTTGGTGTAAGAGTAGTTTGTCCGGCTACAAGAATTGAATACCAATGGCTTCCAAGACCTACGAGGGCTGAACCTCCTCCAAGGTCAGTCAATGTAAATCCATCGTCTTGATTGAATACAAGGTCATTTACGCCTCCAACCGCCACGCTTCCATCGGCTAATTGAACAGTTAATGCCCCTCCACCACCGCCACCTGTGGTTATTTCCACATGACCGTTTCCAAGGTCAGTTAGCGTTCCAGCGGAAACAGTAATCCAATTTACACCATTTACATCAACTGTGCCGTCATCAACACGCAAACCGCCGATTCCTTTATTGGAACCGGTAAGAAATGGTCCGGGCGGTGACTTAGGCATGGCTAATCCTACCTACTTTCCTCTCACGACTACTTAAAACATGGGAGAAGATAAAATCCCCTCGTCATCAAGTAGTTCTTACATTTTGCTGGCGGCCCACATCTTGGGTGTAGTCACGCTGCTCGGTCCAGCCCGCAAAACAAGCCTCAACAGTTCCGGTCACAATATCAGCCGAAGGAGAAGTATTGTTAATAACACGGAATACAATTTGTTGAGTTACTACGATTGGAACATTGAAATGCCATTGGTCCACCTTTGGTGTAATTGCCGACCATTGAAAGTCATTCCACTCTTGATATAGTCCACCATCAACCCAAATCTGATAAATGATTCCATCACTTGAAGCCGTAGCCTCGGTATGTCCAAAAGAAGAAATATGATAGTAATCTCCTTGATTTCCTACCGTATTTTGACCTGCAACGGCGTTAGCGTTAGTAGTTCCTCCACCGACCGTAGTGGCACTACGATTCATACCAGCCAAACTTTTGTTGTTATTAGAAGCCGTAGGTGGTGCAATTGCTGAAGCAGTTTGCGCTCTTACAGTTGGTGCGGGTGCTTCACCACTAAAAGTTGTGGGAGTGGGTGCGTAACCTGTTCCAGCACCGCCAATTTCAGTCCAAGAGTCCGAACCGACTACATCCGCCACATTTAGAACCACTAAGTCAATGTATTGTCCGTTGTCTAAGTTGTAGGTGGCACTTGTGCCAAAGTTATGCTTTTGACGAAGCACTACATTCCCCGAATTGGCTTTTGGGACTAAATGCCAAGGATAATTTGCATAGTTAATCGCAAGGCTGCGGTCCATCACTTCAACGGCAGGGCGCACATCACGCTTGTATGTTGCAGGGTCCACACCTGCACGGACTACTTCAGTTTGTTGAGTAGTGGTAGTGCTATACGAAGAAATCGGAAGTGGGGCTGCATCAACAGACTCTCCCGCTTGCGAATAGCCCGTTTGTAAGGCTTTCTTGCGATAAGGACGCTTCAAATCACGAATGTTCTCGCTATCACTCATGCGAAATACTTGTCTGTCCCACTACTTAAAGGTGATGCGTCAGTCCCCATTAGGCACATCTAAGTAATCATCTCTTGCTTCTTCCATTTCAACCCAATTCTTTGAAAGATGCAAATAACGCTTCCATGTATCGGTTTCAAGCCCCTCTTGGAGAACAAGTTGTCGGCGAAACCACTCCGCATTATCAACAGTCACCGGTATTCCCAATTTGCTTAATTCTTCAGCAATCAAAGCATCGGAACCCGAAAATAGCCAATACTGCACGAAAACACGACCAATACTTAGTTTGGGCGGTAGCGTCATAGTAATGCTTCCTTGCTCCACAAGACTACTAAAATTGTTGAGATAGGATTCTAAGTCGTTATACATAGTATAACGAACATCCCATGTTTGGAATGGATGCACATAGACCGGAGGAATAAGTTTGTAATGTGTTGGTCTAATACCCGCAGTTTCGGGAAATGGAGCCGCATTTCCGGAAACACCCTCCGAAAACACATTTTGTGGGTCTTGATAGTAACCCGTAGTATCAATCACGATTTGCACGAAGCCATTAGGTCGCCATTTGTTGAGAGTATAGTCACTTCCGCTAACATCATACACCTCACCAACACCTCCTCGTGGAATAATTCCGGGGGTGCTACCAAATCTTTCAATTACTACGAAATCTGTTTCTCTTACCATGTTGGATTCGGTTACATTGTTGCCATATCCACCGGTAAATATGGAAAATTGCTCTCCCGGAGTGGGGAAAAGCCTACCGAGATTGGACGGAGTTCCGCCTCCGCCAAAGGTGTTAATGGTGGCTTGCCATGAGCCATCACTTTGATTACCAAAAGAATTGGCGGGAGTTAATTCCCATTGATAAACTTGCTTACGAATCATCATTCAACCCTCCTAAAGCCGGTTGGAGCAGGTAATAGCGCATCCCTAAACAATTCATCCCTAATCAACATTCGGCGGTATGCTTGCACATTTTCCACAGTCACGGGGAATCCGGAACGGAGCAATTGCATACCAATTACGGCATCGGAACCATCCAAAAGAAGATATTTCACATAACAAACGCTAAACTTGGAGTCATCAGTTACCGCATAACCAGCCGGTGATTTCTTATTGGTGTAAATGATGTCCCAAACTTGCCCCGGAATCACATAAACGGGACACGGCAAGCCATTTTCAAAGGCTTCAAAAGTATAGATGGATTGTGTGGCTTGTAATCCAATAGCGGCATCAACTGTGCTTTGTCCATTTCTATCGGGAAATGGAACGGCGGAAGTTGGCAATCCATCGGACACGGTTCTATCGGGATTTTGAAAGTAATGGGATGTATTGACTCGGATTTGGATAAAAGAGTCTTGGTTAGGATTTTCTCCGGTAACTCCGGCTTGTCCGTCCCATCCCGAAACTTCGTCAATCACTACGAATTGAGAGGCTCGTAATTCGGCGGGAACTTCTAAATTATTCCCAATACCACCAATAAAGATAGAACATCCTCCCGGCGGAATGCGGGGCTGAATGATTTGATTAGTAATTGTAGCACCCGAAATTGGGGGTGTAAATACCGGTATTCCTTTGGTGAATCGCCTATCAGCCATATAGACTTCCGAAGGAACGGCTGCTCGCCATTCATAGACTTGACGGCGAATACCCATACTTAGCAGTAGTGTGTGCCACTACTTAAGAGATTCTTTTCTATCGCTTATCGGCAAGCAACCTTTTGGATAGCAAGTTCACCAATCAAAGTAATCTTGACTGTGCGAGTTGCTCCACCGGTAACTGCTTGGTTGTTTGAAACAGTCACTTGAAGTGGTTGCTGGAATAGACAAAGAATTGGACAGGAGAAAGCCAAAACTTGACCTCCGTTAGCAATGTTGGTGTGAAGCCAGCCAATATCAAAAGAGTTGGATGGGACATAGTTTGGACCGACACCAATGGCTACATTGAAGTCAATCTGTGAAGTAGCCGATGCGGTTCCGTCAAGGATTTGCACGGCAATAGCGTATAGGCGCACTTCCTCGTTGTTTGCTTGATTCGTAAAGATGCTCACGGTGTTAGATGAGTTCGCCGTAATATCGGCTCCGCTTGCATCAAAAGTATGCGTAGTAGTATAAATCTCCGGTTGTGGGTCTTGATTTGCCATTGCCAATCACCTTATGGTATCTCTTTACTCCGTTTTGCTACTTAAAGCATTGCACTTAATCCGTTTGCCAAATTGACTCCGGCTCCTTCTTGCCTTTTCGCTTCCAAATGATGTATGCAATCCCTCCGAATACGACAACATCTAACAAGATAGCCCATGGACCCAAGTTTTCTAAATCCTCAATCATAGCCGGTAATACCACGGTCGGATTGAGCGTTCCGAGTTCCACAAATAGAACAGTAGTCCATATCGCACTACAAAAGAGTAGCAATAAAGAAAAAGCCCAAAATGTGTGTAGTTTCACAACATTATGTTGATATTTCCGCTACTTAAAAGATTACCTAACTTGCATCATGGAACAAGTCCTCGGTAGCGTATTCTTCGGGAGCCTCAATAGTGACTTCGGGAGGGACGATTTCTTGGGATTTGACTTCAATGTATTGTCGGGCAAGGGCGTAAAGTTTTGGAGCGAGGTCATTCAACTCCTCACTCATGTCGTGTCCACGACTTTCGGCTTCCTTTACCATCAAGACATGAAGTTGAGAGATGGTTGATACAGAACGATAGAAATCCGCCGTAAATACTTGTTTGTAGGTCGCTGCCAACATATCAGCACTCCTTTGGGCGAGAATGGCGAGTATTACTGCGGCAAGATTTGTGGATGCAATGAATCCCAATAGTTGCCAATTTCTCCATTCATTAGGTGTAAATAAGAATGCAAGCGTTTGAATGATAGCCCAAATACCGATAGCAATCATAGTAAGTTGCGTAGCCGTGATGAACTTTTGTTCGGATAAATCGTTAAAACTATCGCTCATAATTGTTCCTCCATCAATAAGTAGGTATCCTCATCGGTTTTGTGATAACCCTTGTGCTGAAAGCCATAATCCTTCATCAAAGCCACCGCTTTTTTCTCCCAACGCCTTCCTTTATCCAATAAAAATGCAACATCCCTAAAGATTCCTTGATTGGATAGCATGGTGAAGTCCTCTATGGTATAAAGTGTTAGTGTGCGTCCGGCTACTTGAAACTTCTCAAAATCATAATCCATTGGCTCAATACCCTCTAATTGACGAAGAAAGAAATCTTCACCCATTTGGGCTTTGATAGCATCCGAAATGTTGTGACCTGCACGAAGCGTAGCACTAAAATTAGCCCACTCTCTTTCAATGATTCCATCCCACTTTTGTCTATTGGAGTCGTATTCAGCACCTAAAGTGGCTCTCCGAGCCGCCCAATACTGTTCTCGGCGAGCAGCGAGATACTCCGCCCAAAGATTCTCGTTATCACTCACCATAACTCATAGATGCTCTCGCTACTTGAAACTTCATATTCATTGGCTTCGGCGAACTCTAATCCTATTCTCAATAAGTGAAACTGCGCCACCACTAATACTGCTAACTACTAAGACTACGGCAGCCATTCTAAGCAATTCATCTTTGTCGGGCAAATCTTTCCATGCGTCCCAAAAAGAGGTCTTTTCACTTTTCATTTCCGCAAAGGTATATTGCACCAAACCTTCAATCATAGAAATAACAAAGATTGTTCCTGTGATAAGGATAGCCCTTTCAGTTGTGGAAACTAACGGCTTACGAGGCTTTTTCGCCATTGGCTTGTTCCTCCTCAATCTTGCTAAATCCTTCATATAGTGCAATACCTGTGATAACTACGGGGATAGCAATCAACATCTTATCAGTCAAACTAAATGCGTGGGTTGGAAAACCATGACGAGAGTAAGTTCTCATCACATTAACAAGCATTGAGGAAAAGAAAGCGGCGGAACCAACGGCTGGAATTAAGGTTGCGACCCAAGCATCACGGGCTGCATCTTCCTTTTGGTTGGCTTCAGCATCAAACTTTTGCTTGATAGTCTTGACTTCGGAAGCCTTTTGCATCTTAGTTTTCTTTTCCACGACATCACTTCCTTGCGTAATAGGCACCTACGCCAGCACCCACGAGTCCCAATACTGCTACGGGTCCCAAAGTTTTGGTCCAATCCATAACGGAACTCGTCCCGGTTACCCCGGTAGTTGAACTTTGAGTTGAACTTTCGTCCAAAGTTTTGGCTTCTTGTTGATATTGAGGAGGTAACTCATCCTTGGGAACAACATCTGTAACTTGAGATTCGGTTACTGCTTCACGACATCCGGTAGTGGGCCAAAGTGGATTACATACACGCTTTTCGGAGAACCTACGAGCCGTTGAACCCGGCATTGAATAGAACAAATACTTCCAATCTTGTGGGTCGGCACCGGACGAAGGCATAATGTTAGAACCCAATGATGTGCTGCTGCTTACAGGAGCGACAAGTTCGTAACCTAACCAATTAGTTCCCACATAATCACTTCCCAAACTTTTTCATTAGCAAAAAGCCTACACCGGTTGAAACACCAACTACCATCAAAGCCGTTCCAAGTGGTGGGAACGAAGTTCCAAGACCCTCGCTTTTCCCCTTCATTTCATCGGACGAAGATGAGGAGGAACTTCCGGAGGTATCGGTGGTAGGGCTGCTACTACTGCGTCCACCGGCTGCTACGAATGGAAGTCCAGCCTCTCCATAGGGTTGATATGCTACACCATCTTGATTAAGAGTAGTAAGAGTAGGAACCCATGCAATATAGGAGGCGGAACTTGGGGCTTTGGAAATTGGTTGTCCATCATCTGTGTAACCAATAATCTCTTGCTTTTGACCCGAAGCCGTATTTACATAGCATCGGCGAGAGTATAAATCGCCGGGGTCGCAAGTGATATTGTAACCGGGTGCAGTTGCCATACCAAAACTTTCTTGGAACGACTACTTAAAGGGTATTTCCTTTGCTGCCGGTGATTAGAGAACTCATATCCTTGTGTTTCCATGCCAAAATACCGATTCCCAAAAAGAATGGGAAGATAATGTTCATAAATTGGTTGTTAGGAAACAAATACGCATCCTCAAACTCTTGGATAGAGGAAAAGATAGACGCTGCCGCTATCACGAACAAAGTTCCGGTCAGTAAATCCTTCATCATTCATCACTCTTACCCATCTTGGAGAATAGGTCGGAGATTTGGTCGGAATATCGGTAGGCTGCGACCAATCCCAAAACAAGTGCAAGACCACCAACGGTATTTTTCTTGGACATAATTCCTTGAGATTCCATGATGTCCATGTTAGGGTCGGATGCAGTTAGAGCATCGTAATCCGTAGGAGCATCGGAAAGTGGGTCATATTCCGGAGAGGATTCGGGAGCATCGGCTTCTTCGCCTTCAGCGTTGAAGTTGTAGCCACCAACAGTATCGTTTTGTCGTGGGAAGTCCTCAAAGTCATCTTCGGGAGTAGCAGTAAATCCGGGGTTATCGCTGAACTCCGCATCCTTTACATGACCTCCACAAGATGCCTCAAAGCATTCCGAGCAAAGAACTTCGTTAGTGTTAGCCAAGAACTCCGCTGAAAAGGCTCCTACCTCGGATTCTTCTTCAGTCCAACCGTAGGTGTCCGATGGACCACCGGAAGTTGCTGGGTCATCAGCGAGTGGGTCAGCAGTTGTTGGGTCACTCTCTTGTGGGGCGGAATCGCCTTCAGCACCGAACTCAAGGTTGTAGCCCTTCTTGGCTTTCTTGTTAATTTTCTTTTGGATAGCCGAGATAGCATTGGACTCCGAGGAAGTAACTTCTCCATACCAAGTCCTTGGGTTGTAGCCAATTCTTCCGTAAGCGTTGCACGGCAAGTAAGCACCATTAGCAAGTTTCAATACTGCGAACAGGTGGAACTTGTTGGAAGATACGCCTTCCTTGACGGTGTAATACTTTGGACCAAAGGCTACGAAGTTGCCCTTAGCAGTAGGTGGTGCGCCAGCAATCAAAGCAGCCATTCCCTTTTGCATATCGTGAGGTCCGGACGAATAGACCGCCATAGCCTCAAACATTTCGGCATTGAAATCATATCCACCAACGGCGGCATTTTGTCTTGGGAAGTCCTCATATTCGCCTTCAGTAGCAGGTCCTACGCCTTCAGCGTGTAGTGGAGTGTAGTTTGCAGTATCGGTTTGACTACCGATTACATGACCGGAACCTGCTGGGAATGAAGATGGGTCATTGACTACCGGTTCTTCGGCATTCATAAAGTCCACGCCTCCATCTTGTTCATCTTGAACGACTGATTCATCAAACAATTCTTCGGGACCACCTTCGCTACTTGGGTCAGCAGCCATTGGGTCCTCACCGGAAGGTGAATCTTCAGCGTTGTAACGCATTGCTGCTTCTTCATAATCAACAACCTTGCCATCGGACATAACGAAATCAATTTCAACATCGGAACAGAATCCCTTACAACTCTCATTAAAACCTTCATAATCGTAAAAGCCATCAGTAACAAGATAGACTTTATCAACACCATCCATCTTGGATTTGGCTAATTCAATACCTGCTTTTGGATTTGTGCCACCCATTTGTCCAGCAGGGAAGTAACCTTTAGGCAAATCGCCCAACATATTTGCGGAAGTTCCGAACTCAATAGCAACAGGTTTCATACCTTTGGCTTTCATAGACTTGTGAACCTTTCTCGCCAATTTAGCAATACTCCTTTGAACCGCACTATAACTTTGCACGGAGCCGGAGTTATCAATTAGAATAAGTCCAACACTTTCGCCTTCGGCGTTCATAAAATCAACACCGCCGTCTTGCTCATCTTGAACTACGGACTCATCAAAGAGTTCTTCCGGACCGCCTTCGGATGAAGGGTCGGCTGCGGTTGGGTCATCTCCGGAAGGAGAATCTTCAGCGTTCATAAAGTCCACGCCACCATCTTGTTCGTCTTGAACAACGGATTCGTCAAAGAGTTCATCGGGACCGCCCTCGGCGGTTGGGTCGGCAGCCATTGGGTCGTCACCGGAAGGTGCATCTTCAGCAGCCATACCTGCTTTGGCTTTCTTTGCCATTCCTTTCTTTCCATACTTTGCCATTCCAATCTTGGCTGCGGTAGCATCTCCAATCTTTTCGGCTTTTTCGGGACTCATTCCCTTTTCTTCGTATTCTTCAGCAATTTCGTTGGATAGTTTATCAAACTTGGATTCAGCACCCAAAGTTTTGCCGGAGAATTGTTCATACACGGCTTTGCTGCACATGGAAGTGCAGTTGTGTTTCTTACCACCCTCCATAAAGTGTCCCTTAATTTGGTATTTACTGCCCTTGCTGGTCTGCAAATGCTTTACTTCATCAACGGTTGCTTCAACATGACGCTTTAGCCCTACACAATACATACGGTGAGTAGTCATACACCATCATTATGGTTCCCACTACTTAAGGGTTAGCCCTGTATCTAAAATGGGAATCCGGGTGCTTTTCCGCTACGGCGATAGAAAACGGGTTGTTGTCCAAATGCTGAACCGTAAGCCGTTGAGCCGATTCCAAGTCCAAAGTCAATGTTTCCGGATTGTGGCTTGTGTAATTTCCAATCTTCAGTTAGCAAATCCATTTGGTAAGGATTTTGTTTTGTTTCAGCCTTTTTACTTTCGGCTTCCTTCTTTTCTTCTTCTTGCTCCGCCATTATTTCTTCAACTTCTTGAACATAATTTTCGGCTTCGGTAACCAAAGTTTCATACTTTTCAATTTCGTTTTGTGCTGCTACACCACGAGATAGACGACCTAATCCGAAAGCCAAAGGAATCCATCCGAGAGCCACACCAAGAATTGGTCCATAATCTGTTCCACTATCTTCCGGCTTGAAAATCTTACCTTCATACTTGATGCGGTCCAAAAGTTTCATACCAAGAACTGCGCCACCCAATAGCATACTACCTAAAGTTAGACCATTGTTCATGGTTTCTTCCTTGATAACGGAAGGAGTTTCCTCTAAATCTTCAGCACCCTCGCCAGCGAGGACTTGATTTCGGAGTTCTGTAAAATCAACCAACACTTTTCATCACCTTCAGTTCAAACCAACGGAGCGTCCGTTATAGTTTTGACCGAAGGAAATAACCGTGGAACGGTCAATGTAGGCTTCAACCGCAGGGTTGTTCGTGTGTCCGTTCAAACCGGAAGCATCCGAAACACCATAGTTCGTCATGTTTTGTCCTACGGCCTGTCCTCCAAGTAACTGCACATCAGTCATAACTTGGGAAACGGAACCTTCATTTCGGCGAATCATAGCGGCTGGTGGTGCGCCGGATGTAATGAAATCAGCATTCATAGCGTCTTTCTTACCAAAGAACATATCTAACCAACCCATACGGTAGGCAACTACACCAACTACTCCGCCAATCACAACGGATGACCATGGAATCTTCATAGTCAGTCATTATCCGTGCGACTACTTAAAACCACGCTTGTTAAACCCGAAGTCAAAATAACTGCTACGCTAAACAAGGTTGCACCTGCGGCAAGCCAAAATCCGGACTTAACGGGGTTCTCAATTTGCACTTGGATATTATCAAAGTCGGGTTGCGTCATTCATCATCACCTATTTCAATTATTTTCTTAGCGGAATACATACCGGCTGCCAATGCGCTGATTCCCATAAGAGATTTCAATAGGAATCCAACGGAGGATTTTTCTTCAGCACGAGCCGCAATGTTTTGGTTTCCGGAATAGTTTAGGGAGGCGTGGTCAAAGTCACCGGAAATTGCCGAACTTTCGGTCAATTCTTTGGAAGTGAAACTACCTAAGTCTGTATCTTTAGCAATGTCCATGGTTGCGCCAGCACCTACAAGTGGGGCTTCCAAAACTTCAGCACCATAAGTGATACATGGGTCTTGTCCACAACCGCAATTCTTTTTACCTTCAGCACCATACTTTTTCAAGTGGCTTGCTTCTTCTTGTTTAGCCCAATCCATGAAAGACAACTCTTTCTTGGCTTCAGCATTCATACTGATAACGACTCCCTCATTATCATTTTCATCATAAACGGAAAATCCTTTGTAAATATCAAAATCATCTTCATGCTCAATGGTGACTCTTGTTTCAGCATCCAAAATTGTAGGGAACCTTCCATCAAAGGTGGCGACTACAAACTTATCTCCGACCTTTGCATTCTTATTTTTGGAATAACCGGCAACCAATCCGTTTTCAAAAGTAATACGGTTCATAGTTGGTATTTTATCGTCCGGTTCAACCTTAGTCACCGTTAGCGTAGGTGAACTTTCTTTGAGTTTTTGCCTTCTTGCTCTCCTTGCTGCTTCTCTTGAATTAACGGCTTCAGCATCATAATCTTCGGTTGTTTCGTTTTCAACCGAACCTACAATAGTGCCTTCTTTGCCACCTTCGGTAAATGTGGCTGCAACTTCTTGAATATCGTCTATTTCTTCACCAATCTTTCCAAATAAGCGTTGTTGATGCTTTTCAACAAGTCGTCTTTCCTCATCATCGGACAACGCTTTTCCATCCAAATCTGCTCCCACATCAAAAATCCTAACATGAACAGGGTGATTTTGGAACTCCAAATCTTCACTTAATTCAGCCTCATACATCTCACCGTAGTATTCTTCATCTTCATCATCGTAGTAATCGGGAACACAACAAAGCCCACGGTTAGTTCCATCACCAATAATATCATCTTCCTTTACTGCTTCACCACAAGATGCACAAGTAGGTTCGGTTTCACTACCAAGAAGTATTTGTTTTGAACGGTTGTCTAAATTGCCATCATTTGCATTTGCCTTGACTATTTCCACACCTTTTACATTCCCATGTTTCTCATGCCAAGCCTTAACTTTTTCGGCATCATCTTTTGTTGTAAAAACACCGCTTCGCCCCATTCTTGGTGAAGTCAATACCCACCCTTCGG